>Ga0214919_10003534_pt1 | contig 23532 bp, 21 predicted proteins | sample LL1503_MetaG_FD_177994 | JGI IMG/M metagenome (GOLD analysis project Ga0214919, IMG submission 177994) | Freshwater microbial communities from Lake Lanier, Atlanta, Georgia, United States - LL-1503 | ecosystem: Environmental > Aquatic > Freshwater > Lake | place: USA: Georgia | collected... | reverse complement strand
TTGTACCGTTTGCTGTTGCATTGTTTGAACGGGTTGCTGGAGTAGTATCTACACCACGAACTACTTTTAAATTGTTTCCGTATGCCAGAAAGTTTGCTGCCGAGAACCAATATTCATAATTTGTACTGTCTGGTTTACCAAATTTACTTACTAGACTAACTTCGTCTGATATTGTGGTAACTTCACTGCATGGTCCCCAAGAAAAAGGTCCTACTGTTGCGCCAATAGAAGTAGCAACGGAAGGTATAACTGTAGTCAGATCGACTTCTGATACAAGTACACCCGCTGATAATTGAAATGCCATTGGATTTCTCCTTTAATTGTTTGGGTCAATTGTCTTTATAGTCTATTTAGTTTTTTATAATCTTGACCTTGGGAAACCACGCTTTTCGGCGTATTGCCACCTATCCTCACCATCCTCAAAGATTTCTTCCTGCAATCCATTGTCCACAAATCCAAACGGGGTCATGGATTCATCGATTAACATGTTGTTTTCCTCAAGCATTAGCTTACGGATGTCAATATTTGTGGAATCTTTGAAGTATGATTGTGCGGTTAGCCAAGCAAATATAACTAATCCCATGACAATATCATCGTTGTGTCCTTCTTCAGCAGAATAGGTGTCGCGGATTCTGACAAAGGTATTCAGTTCAGCTATTGTTTCGAAATCATTAATTATTAATTTATTATTCTCTATAAGTGTTTTTAAGTTGGCACAACCAATCTTTTTTACTGATTTTGTGGTGCGAACACCAAAGGAAACAGCACGTTTGAAGCCAGAAGAAATGCTCTGACCCTTAATATGATGGTGTTCTAACTTATAAATGTTCTCATATTCCAAGTCATAGTGTAGAATATCCACGACCTGCTGACCAATGTTGTTGGTTTCAATAAGAACAAAGGCTTCGTTGTATTTTTTAGCAACCGAATAGATTACTGTTGGTAAGAACAACAAAGGAATTTTGTTACTTCGGTACCTAGCAACCTGTCTATACGGTGCTTCTGTGGCATCAAGAACATTAATGGTTGAATAATCTTGTTCTACACCCTCAGAACAATCGACGGTGGCAATATAAATCCTACCCAGTTTCGGTTCATCGAATACTGCCAAGTCATCTTGGGTATATAATGGATCATGAAATGCTAATGACCTCAGTTTGGTGCCCGAAATAAGTGTTGCAGATGAACCAATAAATTCTGTCTCAAACTCCTGACGGAATTGTTCTTCAGATGTGTTACGTATTGTTTCTTCTTTCCACTTTGCATCACGACCTGGTACCATTGACCAGTGGACTTCAACTGTCTTATATGTTGAACGTTTTTCAATCGCATCTGTCCACATCTTGTAGAACAGATTTAATCCATTAGGAGTTGAAACAATAATTACTTTAGATGTTTGACCGGAAGATATAACAGGGTATGTTGATGTGAAGAATTCAACTGCCATGTTGTGTGGAACGAAAGCAAATTCGTCCAAGAATATCAAGTTATAAGTACCACCTCGAACACCACCTGCTGATGTTGCATATGCAAATATTTTAGAACCGTTCTCCAATTCAAGGGAACCTTTGTTCCATGTCATGATACCCTGCTGCAACCAAGCAGGAAGATACTCATAAGCTTTTTGAATACGACCTAGAATATCCCTTGCTAACTGACCTTTATTGGCAAGAATACCGATGGTATATTCTTCATTAAAGATTGCTGCCCATAGCATATAGCCAACAGTGGTAGTTGTTTTACCAACCTGTCGGGGCATCTTTGCAATCGTAAAACGATTCTCATGAAAGGTACGTACCATGTCCTCTTGGAAATCCCACATGTCAAATGGGACAAGACCACGGTCAACGTTGACAATCTTAACGTAAGTTTTAATAAAGTATACAGGATCATCTGCACACTTTGCGGTTTCTAATACTTGTTCTTCAGTATAGGATAGTTCAGTGCCCGTTCTTTTGAGCCTAGCATTACCAAGATATCCGTCATCCATAATTTATTTTATGATGCTTTTTAACATCCAACCTTTTTTCTGATGTGCACCCAACAAGTCTTGCAAGAAATTACCAACAGCAGGTTCGCCAGCAGCATCAGCAGCAGCAATACCAGCACGAAGATGAATAATATAACGTTCATTGTCTGTTTCCAAATCACGCATCATAGCCATCGCATCAGGTATAGAAGTTGCTTCTGGTATGTCAGCAAGTTCAAGCATACGAGAAAGTGAACCTGGAGCATAGGAACCTAATGCACGAAGTTTTTCTGCGATGTCATCGGTCTGTGCCCACACAGAATTATAAAAATCATTTAAAAATTCATGATACTGTGGGAAGTTGGAGCCTTCGATATTCCAATGGTATCCATGTGACTTGAGATACAAAGCAAAGTTTGTACCAAGAATTGTTTTAAGTTGAGAGATAAGTTTTTCCATAGTGTTCCTATTTATTTGATTTAATCATCTTGACCAGTTCAGCAGTTGATCCAACGAACACAGCTTTATCTATGTTTAAATTGTTGGATTCAGACTTTGGTGCCAAATCTTTTTTACGTTTTTGTATTTCTAATAAGTCTTTATTTAAGTCACCTAGATTTTTCATCAGAGTGGCCAAGACTTCATATGCTCTTGGATGCTGCCCATCACGGGCAACAAGCATTAACTCATTCATAGCATGACTGCCTTGAGTTACCAGTTCACGAATATTGTTTCGTGCAAACTCGGCATCAGCATTGATTGGATCAGAGGGTTCTACCGTAACGGGCAGGGGTATATGTTTTTCTTCTTCTCTGATGGGTTCTACATCAAATATATCAGAGAGATTTGCATTTAATTTTTTCATGATAAAGTATTTGGATACTCCTTAATTGTATCTATGAATCCGAATTCATCACCCAACTTAGCAGTTCCAGGATCAGTTTGTGTTTTTATCTGTACAACATTTAATGAATTAACATCAGTCACAACAACGTTGTATGCTGCGCCAGTATAATCTCCAGTGAGTTTGTCACCTACTTTGATAATCTTATTGGCACCAGTTACAACCAATATACCACTTGGGGTATTGCTAAAGAAGTCTACTATACCAAATAGATCAGAGTTGTTAGCACGGAGAGTCTCACCCTGTGCAAAGACACCATTACCATTAGCATAGTCAACGTAAACTTTTTGTATGTCTTTGGTAGTAAGATCAATGAACGTATTAGTATTGGCAGTCTTAATATACTTACCAGATTTAACTGGTGGCCATATGTAACCTTTGGCAGTAAATGTTAAGTCCCAAAGAATTAATCGTGTGGAACCTTCATTTAATGCACCCTCATACTCTACCGTTGATGCCACTGAATCTAATATAATAGGTACATTATATTTTTGATCCATCTCAGGAATAAAATCTACAGTAACATTAAAGTCTGGTGTAAAGAATGGTAGAATCTGTTCTAATATCTGTGTACCATCTTCTGTGTTTCGAACATAGATGGATAACGAAAACTGAAAGTTATACGGTATAGGAACAAATTGCGTGTTTACTGAAGTGTCATTGTTCTGTGCAAAATTACGAAGTGTTGAAACTTGTTTACGGTTAACATCGTATTCCAAACTGTCAAGGTTAAAAGACATACGTGGAACAACTGTATTAATTGAACGAATCAGATTTGGATCAGAAGTGATTGCTGTTAGGAAACGTTCTTTTGGTGAAAAAGATAAGGGCACTTTCCATTTTTCTTTTGGAACACCCGCTTGAGTGTATCGTACTATCTCTATGTCATTAAAGAGTGTACCAAATACGACAACCATCTTTCGAATGGTACGATGATAAAACTGTGGATTACCTAACATTACGGTTCTCCAAACGGATTGTGTTCAGTAAAGTCGATGATGCCATCAGATGATGCTTCGATACGAGCATTGTCAAAGATATCTTCAAATGCATTGTTCATAGTAGCAGTATCGGAAATAACATTAATTGTTCTGCTTGTGCTGGTACTTGTGTTACCTTTTAGTAAACCTGTAGTAAAATCACCTTGAATACGATATACTTCTACATATTGACCAGCAACATAATCATGAACAAGTGCTTGTGCATTTGCGGTTGCTAAACTACTTCCCTGATATACAATCTCATCATTTAGATAACCGCCTGTACCACCAGATGCAAGGAACAATCTTGTTTTTGGATAGTAGTCAACAATCTGTTCGTCAATTAACTTCACACCAGTTTCAATAATCTCATTAGAGAATACAAACTGCTTCATCTTCAAAGCATAAACATACACATTACCACCACGACCACGACCTAATGTATAGAACATAGTCTGTTGATCTTCATGTTCGACAAATGTAATCTCAAAAAAGTTATTGAGTAGAGGTACAAATACTAAGTCGCCCTCACGTGGACGAGTGTATCCATTTACTGTATAGCGGAATCGTAATCGTGAGACTAACATCGTAACTTCATCACGAATCTCAAGACCAAATTTGGAAATAAAATCTTGCTCACCATCCATACCTGAAACATTTTCCAGATACATTTCAATTGGATGAGCAGTGCGGTATTCTTTAAGGGTATCTTCACCAAATAGATAGTCCACTTGGTCGCGTGTTGTGCGTGGCATGTAATAAACATCCATGCCGTAAATTTTCATTGCCTCAATAACCAAGTCCTCAACGAGCAGTTGCTCGGAGGTTATTTGATTTGCCGGAAAATTATTGAAAAAAAAGTTTGTGGCGATTTTAGGTACCTAATGCCTTTCTTGAAGCCCACACTTCTTTCATTTTTTCGGATTGCTTCAATTTATATTCAACATTATTTTTTCTTTTTTCTGCTGATATTTTTCCAGCAATACTTGCCTGTATAAATCTATCTGGATTATTTTGTCTTGCTAAACTCATTTTGTTTTTAGACTCATCACTATGTGTTTTACCCAACATAGGTTCAATCTGTCTTTTATTTCTGGCAAATTTTAATTTATTTTTAGTCTCTTCAGTATGAGTCCTGTCGGTCATACCACCCTGACCACCATAAGTCATATTATAACCACAGTTGGTTTCAAAATAAGAATTATATTCTTTTATAAAATAAAATTCCATCTCTTGCAAAACATAATTTTTATCTTTAGATTCAAAAATAATTTCCCAATCAAATGCATTCATTCCATATTTTTGAATTGCTTTGTGCAATAAGTATTGACTTCCTTTTTTTGAATTACTTTTGTGTTCTGTAATTCTTTTTTCTAAAGATTTTCGTGTGTATCCTATATAAACTTTTCCGTTTACATTATTGGTACACTTATAAATCTTGTATGTGTTAGTTGCCACAGTTATCCTGTCAGAATTTCAGATGGCAACGAACCCATCATGTACATTTCTTCTTCCATCTTTTCAATTTCTTGTACCGCTTCATCATATATTTGTTGACCGTTTAACGTGACACCACCTGGCATTTGAATACCAGCAAACTTTTTAAGATTAGCACCCCACTGACGTTTGATTAGTGCAGTGGCATACTTCTTTAAAAATCTATCATTCCATACATCGGTAACACCTTCAATTACCGCAGTCTCATTCGTATGAGTCTGTGCTGGATTACCAATCAATGTCAGTCGTGTTGGTGAATCAATATTACCAACTTGTTTCTGTTCACCACCGATTGTAATAAAATCAAATGCCGCAAGTTCTTGGTCAAATATTGTACCAGTACCTGTAACAGTATTAGAACCTGGAGCACACGACATCGTACCCGTTAATGTAATTGTTTCTGGTTCTAATGCACGATAGCATTCGATGATAACGTAGTTACCTGGTTGAACATCACGTGTCCAATCGATGTCTAAGAATACTTTATTCTGGTGACGATTAAATCTAAACTGTGGAGTACCAGAGAACAGTAGATTTAATGTACGCAAGTGTTGCATTGTAATTTCGTATGACACATACGATACCGATGTGAAGTCATAGAGATCATGCAGACGTAACTGATAACGCAAATCAAACATGTTTATTGATGCGTTAGATAAATCGAATGGCATAACACCAGTAACAAATTGCACAGCATCAGGACAATATATCCACTGACGATTAATATCTTCAGCAGTGATACAATGTTTCATAAACAATTTTTCTGTGCCATCATAGTGATAGTCACTCCAGAAAGAAAGTGCCTCGTCAATACGGTCACTTACCTGATCATCATCAACATTAATTTCGATGACAGGAAAACCTAATTTACGTAGGCAGTATTCTTTAAATTGTGTTCTTGTTTTTGGATGTGCCATGATTGATTATTTATCTGTTGTTTTATACCCACTTTAGAATAACAATTCCTGAACCACCCGATGCTGGTGTTCTTTGTGGACCGACTCCACCACCACCAGCACCTCCACCAGTTGCAAATGTTCCATTCTCAGCATTGATTACCGTACCACCAGTACCTGAGTTGACAAGGCATCCTCTTCCACCACCACCCGCACCACCAGCAGCACCTTGAGGAGCAGGAGTACCGCCATTTGATCCACCACCACCAGAATAGAATGTGGATGTACCTGAAAATATTGATGACAATCCATCACCACCAACACCACCAGCAGTACCAGGAGCAGGAGCAGTGCCACCAGCAGCACCCGCACCACCACCGCCACCTGTTGCACCGTTTGATACAGCACCACCATTATTTCCTTGACCTACCATTCCTAATCCTGGAGCAGCAGCATCACCCGGACCTTTACCGCCACCAGAACCTCCATTTGAATTTAAACCTATTGTTCCACCTTCACCACCGCCAGTAGTACCAACACCTCCACCTACAGATGTTATTGTATCGAATGTAGAATTGCTTCCACGATTACCAAAGTTTGCAGATGTACTACCTGAACTTGCACCACCAGCACCAACTATAATTGGAATTGTTTGTGCAGGAGTTACTGTGTATCCTGTGCCAGTTCTAAATCCGCCAGCACCACCACCACCCGAACAATAACCACCACCAGAGCCACCTCCAGCAACAACAAGATAATCTACTTGTGTTACACCCGTAGGTACTGTGAATAAACCTGAACTTGTATATACTGCACGTTTCGTTTGTGTTGCAGGAATTGAGATGATGACTATACCAGAACCACCTCTTCCTCCAGACTGACCACCAGAAACACCAGGATTAAGATAAGCACCACCACCACCACCACCGCCAGTATTATTTGCTGCTGCATTACCTATTGTTGAAGTGGCGTTTGCACCACCACAAATAAAATGTCCATAACCACTTGTGGATGATGGTGTGCTTCTATTTGAATTGCCTCCTCCGCCTCCACCATAACCAGTATTTGATCCTGAAATTGATGAAAAAATTCCTATGCCGCCATTAGCACCGTTTTCAACTGGTGCACCAAAGGCACTATAACCAGCACCACCAGCACCACCACCTCCACCTGCGCCAGCAGAAGTTGGAGCATCTGCTGTGCCACCAGAATATCCTTGTCCTGGTGTGCCTGGACCACCAGCAGTTGTTATATCTTTACCGCCTCCGCCGCCTGAACCACCTTGTTGTCCACGAAAACCAATGGTGCCACCAGCACCACCACCTATAGCAACTAATATGCCTGAATTATTACTTGTTGTACTATATGAATTTGTAGTATTACCTAATGTCCATGCAGAATTTGATGCGACAATTACAGAGTTTCCTCCATTTGAACCTGGATTTTGTCCTCCACCTGCACCAGCAGAACCACCTGCACCAACTACAATCGTATAACCTTGTCCTGGTCCGACAGATAAACCTGTGCCTGTTAATACACCACCAGCACCACCACCACCACCACCAGTAGCACCACCACCACCTCCACCAGCAACAACAAGATAATCAATTGTTGTTACACCAGCAGGTACAATGAATTCACCTGTGTTTGCAAATGTTAGAATCGCATTTGGTGGTGTGACTGTGAATTTAAAAATTACTACACCCGAACCACCGTTACCAGAAGTCAAACCTGTTTCATAACCACCGTTACCACCGCCACCACCACCACTATTATTATTTGCACTTGTTGCTTGTGATGCGGGATTACCTGAACCCGCAGTACCACCGCCGCCTAAACCACCAACCGCAGCACCAAGTCCTGTAGCATTTGGTGCTGGACCATTAGCACCGCCGCCACCGCCACCTGCATAGTATGTCGATGTTCCGGATATTGTTGATGCTATACCTATACCACCATTTCCACCTGGTGCTCCTGTAGCACTTGTACCTACAGCACCAGCACCGCCTCCACCACCTGCACCACCGCCAGAACCTCTTCCTGAGCCACCACTAAAACCTTGTCCTGGTGTTCCTGCACCACCTGGAAATGGACCGCCAGTATCATCACCGCCACCGCCACCGCCAGAACCACCCGAAGCACCATTCTGCGCTGAACCGGCATAAACTCCTCTTGCACCATAACCACCACCAATTGACCAACCGATTAGTGTTGAACCTGTACTTGTGTTGAATACTCCTGAATTTGTTCCATTTGAACCGTTTACGGCTCCAGATACCCCAGCACCACCAGCACCAATCGCAATAGTGTATGATGTTGCAGGAGTTACCGATAAACCAGTACCTTCACGATAACCTCCAGCACCACCCCCACCTCCCATATTTTTACCACCACCAGCACCGCCTCCACCAATAACAAGATAATCAACTGAAGTTACTCCAGAAGGTGGCGTCCATGTTTGTGATGTTGTGAATACTTGAACAGCGGTATACGATGTTGAACCAGCAGGTGCAGGTGTAGAACCACCACCAACTCCTGGTGCAGTAAATCGTTTTAGACTAAATCTACCATTGGTAAATTTACGGATAGGCATTAGTAAATTTCCGTACCAAATGCACTAAATGAAAGTGTTGAACTGTTAGCATTAACCGACAACTGTGATGATGCATTCAATGTCACACCCAAACTTAATGCAATAGAATCGTTACCTGGTATTGCTACACGCCAGGCAAGATAGTTAGCATTAGCGGTTGCAACACCAGATACATTTGCTGCGATACTAAACGCAGCAACGTTTGCATCCAGATTAGCAATGTTGATTGACGAAATAACCGCAGAGTTACTTGCAGGAACTGCATATAATCTTGTCAATACATTTGCTGCTGGATTTTGTTGTCCTAAGATTGTATAATTTCTTGGCATTTTATTTTCCTATGATCCTAAACCTAATAAAAAGTAATCTTCAAAAGCATTTGGTTCTGCTAACTTTGCATTTGTAATTGAACCTGCAACAATATTATTTGAGTTGACAGAACTATCTACCAACTTATCTCCTGTAATCGCATTTGATGCTATTAGATTACCTGTGATTGTACCTGCAACAATGTTATTACCACGAATAGCATTGACTGTAATATTATTTCCTGATACTGCGTTTGGCGCAATTAGATTACCTGTAACAGTAATCGCATCAACACCAATCTTATTACTGGTGACTGCGCCATCTACTAGCAAACTTGTACGGACTCTTTGTGTCATTTACATACCGCCGAAAAGAAGAACATCGTCAAAAATATCAGGTGGTGAACCAATCTGAACTGAGGTAATAGCACCGTTTGCAATTTGATTTCCTGTAATAGCATAATTAGGAATCAAGTTGCCACTAATTTGTCCTGCAACAATATTGTTTGCACGAATGGCATTATCTGCAATCTTATTTCCTGTGATTGCAGAGTTTGCTAAACGATTATTACCTACTCTTATGGTCATGATTGTCTATTTATGGTTAATCAATATATGTTTATACTACCCGTACCAGTAAAGGCATACATTCTATATCCTCCAACATTACTTGTTATAGGACTACCTGTAGTACCATTTGCTGCAAAATAAATTTCAGGCCAACGAAGAATAACAATACCAGAACCACCTGCTCCAGTTGGATTACTAGGTGAACCACCACCACCGCCGCCAGTGTTTATAGTGGCATTTAAAGTTGAGGTGGACCATGGAACACCTGCACCACCGCCACCTCCAAGACCACCAGCAGCACCATTACCATATGTTCCTACACCACCGCCGGCAAAATAACTTGTGTTTGCTCCAAAAGGTGCAAATTGTGTATACTGTTTACCATTACCACCATAACCGCCGGGAGATGGAGCATTTCCACCTGCCTGTCCTGCACCACCGCCACCACCACCAGCACTAGCGGCACCATTACCACCACTGGTACCAAAACCATATGTACGACTATTTGCTGAAATACTTGGATTAGTAGTTTGATTTCCTGCACCACCTGCTGTTCCATTATGTGTACCACCAGAACCAGAACCACCAACACCGCCATTTTGACTATTAACTGTGCCACCGGCACCGCCGATTGCAGTCAATGTTTCAATACCACTTGTTACTGTTGTATTTGTTCCGCTTCCAGTTTGTGAACCACCGCCACCTATTGAAATAGTATAAACTGGTGCTCTAGCATATTGGCTAATATAAATTAAACCACCAGCACCACCACCGCCAGTTTCATTTGCAGCAGGGCCACCACCTTGACCACCTCCGCCACCGCCAGCAACAACAAGAAGTTCTATAAAAGGAGGAGGTTGACTTTGAGCGGGTAATCCAAGGGCAATGCTTGGCACTGTATACAGACGATTTCGAACACTTGATATTGTGTATCTTTTTAAACTCATTACAAACCGCCCATTAAAAATAAATCTTCAAATCCACCAGCAGGGTCTTGCAGTTTTATAGTTGTAATTGTTCCATCAGCAATAAGATTACCGCTGATTGTTCCTGCAACAATGTTATTACCACGAATAACATTATCTACCAACTTATCGCCAGTAATTGCACCAGTTGTAATCTGATTGCCACTTATAGCACCGGTACCGATTAAATTGCCAGTGATAGTACCAGCGACGATGTTGTTACCACGAACTGCGCCAGAAGCAATCTTATCGCCAGTTACAGCACCAGTTGCTATCCTACCCGATTCAACTTTTTGTTCTGGCATTATGTTGCTCCAAATACTGTATTAGAACCCAATATGGTATATGTATTACCTGTTGTTTTGATAGTAGTAAACGAATACACATCAAGATTATTAGCAGATGGTCCTGCTGATAGAACATAACCTGGTCGTGTGTTACCCATCCATCGTGTACTTGCTGCACGGAACACACCATCAATTGCTATGTTTGCTGAGTATTGAACTAAACCTTGTGTTATAATAAACACGGTTGTGATTGCTTGACCTGCTTGTACTAGATTATCTAATGGTGTTGTTGTATTACCAATTAGATTGAACGTCATATTTGCTACCGCATTTGCTGTGATGTAATACACCGTAGCATCTAATACATTTACATTCAATGTGGTTGTTGGTGCTGCCGTAATCAATTGAGCACCTTCAATCAAACGTGTAACTAAACCAATCTTTGCCGCAGTTACCGATGAATCACCAAGAGCAGCCGTATTGATTGCTCCTGGTAATAGATTTAAATTGACACCAAGCGTTAATGTATTGGACGCAGGATTAAACGACAAACCACTATTTACATATTCGGCTGTCGTTTTTCCACTAATTGTCGGCTGCAAACCGAGGTAATGTGGTGTAACATCACTGACGGTTTGCAGTACAGGTAAAGTAGCAACTGTTTGCATTTATGCCTGGGCTTCTGTCCATGAGAGGCGACTAAAGATTTGCGTTGGAGTACCGCCCAAGTTTCGGGCAACAATTGTAACAATATCTGGTCCATCTGGATACACACCAGTATTTGGCACTGGAGAACCACCGCCAAGTATTGAGTTACCCAAGTCACGAACCAGTGGCAAGTCAAGTGATGTTGTTGTAAATGTCGCAGCACCACCAGATGCATTCGTAAATGTTGAGAAGATAACTTCACCGCCAGTTACGGAAGTATTGGCTGTATGGTTAATGTACTGTGCAAGACTTGAACCACCAACAGATGCCCATTGTGGAGTTGTATTAGATACAATACCATTTAGAACAATGCTAATGAGGAATACACCGCCAGAAAGAATGTCTAACTGACGCAGAACCATCTGCATACGATTGACAAGTTCACGGGCACCGATAGAAGCACCAGCAACACCAGCACCAACTGAAGGTGATACACGGAAACTTTGAAGTGCCATACCAGGTTGAGCACCAGCAGGAGCAAACGTAGAAGTAACATTCAATGAAGTTGTCATACCTTGCGTAAACACGAATGATTTATCGTCATCATAACGACCATCCATAATTACCGAAGTACCCCAATGACTTAATGCTGGAGCAAACTGTACTGAATGTAACTGAACTTGTGTTGGTGCAGTTGTCGAGTAAGTAAATGTCTGTGCTGTATTACCCATTGGAGCAAAGATTGCCAATGCTGTACCTGTAGCAGTCGCAGCAAGACTGATATTTACCGAAGTATTTGGAACAATGTTTGTAACATACGCACCGTTAGGAATGTTATTACCAAACACATACTGATTGACTTGAATACCTGTAGTATCAGCACCTGTCATTGTGATGCTGTTCGCAGTTGTGTTGAAGATAACTGAGTTAGCACCAGGACGTCCACGAACAAGACCAGTAAATGTGTTTGCAGTTTTACCAGTGTATGTGATAAACTCTGTGTTAGCAGCATTACGTACCCACAATGTACCCGTGTTTGAGAATGCCGCAGTGCTATTGACATATGCCACGGTATTTGCAAAGTCAAGTGTCGCAGTCAGATAGGTATAAGGAGCATAGGTACCTGTTTCATAACGTGCTGGTAAATTACCAGAACGCATGTATGCTTCGTAGTTAGCATTGTTGTTTAGCATCTTGTGTGCGTAGATAACATTGCCATCTGTGCCACGGATACCCCAACGAACAAAACCAGCACCATACCATGAGTAATCGATATACCACATCTGCATCTTAGTTAAATCAACATTGTATCCAGAAGGACCAGTGCCATCTAAACGGTCAATGTTGAATGAAGATTGTGGAATCTTTGTATCAATCGTTTTGTTTACGATTGTATTGATGATACTTGTGCCAGTACCATGACGGAACTGTGGCGAAATTGTCATAGCATTATCAGACTGAATGGTGTCTACACGATACTGCTGACCTTTGATAACAATGTAATCGCCAGGCACCAATTGCTTACTGAACAGTGTTGATACACCATTGAATGTTTGGCCTGTCACATAAGAACTGTTAGAAGCAACTTGAATCTGACCAGACAGTTGATATGTTGAAGAACGTTTTACTGCCGATAATGTTTGTCCATCAAACTCCCAAAATAATCCGTTTTGGAAATCAAACATACCAATACGACTTGAACCACCGAACCAAGAGTTGATAGACAATGTATACTGTCCACTTGCTGTTGATTGTGTAGGAGTTGTATTAGCATAGTATTGAAAACGATATGCATCAAGAACTTGTGCTACCGCAAATGAGCCATTGTATGCAGTTTCATTACAACCAGCAATAGTGAACGACACATTAGGATTAATAATACCATGTGAGTTTTTAGTTGTAACTGTAATCAATGTACCTGATGCTGTAATCTGATCAATATTAATTACTGGTTTAAAGATTGTACCAGTAGACATCTGAATGCCTTTACCCGATTGATAACGGAAATAACGGCGTGTCTGACGAATGATTTGTTGATTAGGACTTTGTGAGTTAGTACCAAATTGAATACCACCATCATAAGCACGATGAAGTGCTTGACCTTGTGGACGAACATACAATGCACCGCCAGTAATTGAACCAGTAGGAATTGTATTTGAACCAGACAGAGTATAGAATGAGAATGTATTCAACGAAGGAATAGATGAAACAAAGAATGAACCATTAGGTGCATTCGTTGATGCTGAAGTACCTGTCAGAGCAATCTCATTACCTAATGATAGTCCATGCGGTTGATTTGTGACCACAGTGACTAATGATTGTGCTGAAGTAATTGATGTCAAAGTAATTGCGGCATTTGCAAATATAGAACCTTGGAAACCAATTGTTACACCAGAGTTAATGATTGAACCTGATGCATTAACATATGGATATTCAGCGGTATAGGTAAATGTATTTGAACCGGAATCTACTTGGTCAATAATGAATACCCCTTCAGCACCCACCCATGAAGTATCTTGCATGTAAACAGGAGTACCTTGTGCGGGTGGAACAGATGGGAATGTATTGACTTGAATTTGGCGTGAACCAACGTTGGCACGAACATCAGTCAGAGTCAAAGGTACCGATGAGTTATAATAGGCAAAAGGACGATTGTTAATCATCGTCAACGTTTCCCATTTGGTTGCTTGTTGACCATATTCAAAGTCGGTATCAATCAGTGCTTGACCAGTTGATGTACGGAGTTTGTTTACTGGATCAGTCAACACCTCAGACGGTTTGAATGTCTCCTCATACTCGTCAATCACAACTTGCAACTTGTCAGTGGATGACATTGCTGCGGTATTGTAGTTGAGTACAATAGTTGTAGTTGTCACACTGGAAGTATAGTCTGTGGCAATTGCGTGAGATGTTATTTTCAGATTCGGGTCTGAGAAGTTGAAGAGTACCTGATTAGTGGTAACATTCGTAATCAACATAAAACGCTCACGTAAAATTGCACGTGGAATCACAATCGTTCTTGTTGACGGATTAAATGTATAATAGGTATCTAATATTGCTTTTCTGGCCATTTTAACTCCAAATGAGTGGTATTTTTATTAACTTACTATTTAGTAACCCATCATAATATCGGTGGGTTTGAAGGGATATACCTTCGTATTAGCATTCGGTATTCCTGGAACAACTCGGATATTCAAGTCTGCTCCAGCGGGTGGTGCATCGGCAAAGTCTAGGTTGCCGCTACTGTCTAATGTGTAACCTTTGGAAGCAGGTTTGACGTAACTCTGCCAATTAACTTCGTATCCATCTGTGTTGGCAAATGCTCTCTGCATGATGCCCGAAACAGTTACCATTAAATTCCAAGGACTTGGTACAGTAATCGTAGATGTGTTGTACTGCAACGGAAACGATGTAGTAAATCCATCTGTCATGTAGGTCATATCATCTAAATCATATACGACAGGTACAAGTAATGACTTGACGTTTGCTGATAAATTGTCGTAGGTGATGGAGTTATTGGCAACTCGATTACCAGTAATGACTTGTGTCATTCGTTAACCTCCGAATACAATTGACATAGCAATTGCTTTTCCTGTTGTTGCTGCTGCGTTTGCTGTCACAAAAGCACCGTTGGCATAAATTGCCGCAGAGTTTGCCACACCAAATCCTGCATTCGCTTGAATGAAACCTGAGTTACCTGTATTGAATGCTGCGTTTGCTGTATCATTAATCTGTGTGAGGCGATCTGTAACATTTGGTGCTAATTTTGCAAGAGTAATTGTTCCATCATTTACCACATAAACATTTGTTGCACCGATTGTGGTAACTGAAATGTATTCATTATTTACTGGTGCAACATCAAACGTGATTGTGTTTGCTGATGCATTGATTAAATAGGAACTTGGTGCTTGAAGTACACCATCAATCGCTACAATTAATGCCTGATTACTTACTGGTGTGAAGCCGAGAGCAAAGGTACTAACTAAACCATTTGCTGTTGTTTCAAACGTAGATACTGTGGTGTTTGTTGCTGCTAATTGAATAGCAATCGTATTAACCGCAGTGTAGAATGTTGCTACACGAACTAATTCATTGTTGGCAGGTGGAGCATCAAATGTAATTGTGTTAGCAGTTGTGTTTACCGAATAAACGGAAAGTGGTTGTACGATACCATCAATCGTTACGGTCAGAAACTCTTTTGCTTGTGGATTAAATCCTAGTGGGAATGTTGTCGTGTTACCATTCGCAGTTGTTTCATATACCGATACCGAAACATTCTGATTAGCATAGTATGTGATGAATGGATTTACACGACTATAACCAACAACACGAATGTTTTCATTGTTCTGTGGTGCAGTACCAAATGTAATTGTGTTTGCAACATTACTTACCGTATACGCATTGTCTGGTTGTACGATACCACCGACTGTTACAAATACGGAATTGGCACCATATGGATTGAAACCAAGATTAAATGTCTGTGTTCCGCCATCACCAACACCATTATATGCTTGAACAATTGCACCGATAGAATTAGCAACATCCAAATAATATGGAGTCATGGTTCTATAACCTACAACACGAACATTCTCAGATGTGGGTGGAGGTTCGGTAAACGAAATGGTATTGTTAGAAGCATTAATAACATAGTCAGATTCATTCTGAACTATACCTCCAACAGAAACAAATATGGCAGCATTAGATATAGGTGTGAAACCTAAACTATATGTTGATGTTGCACCATCTGCTAATGTAGAAAATGACGATAATTCTGAATTAGCAGAAAATAATGTTTGTAATTTCCATCCGTAGCCATTAAAAATCCAAGTCTTACTCCCAAAAGAATAAGATTGATTTGCTGTTGGATTACTTGGAAAATTTATGCCTATAGCCATCTATTATTATCCTTGACCTGGTTGGCCTTGAGCCAATCCAAAGTTGCTATTTGCTGCCAGTATGCTGTATGTTGCCGCTGCCGTTTTAAATACTGTGTATGTATAGACATCAATTGACTGTTGTTGTGATGTAGCATAACCTGGTGAAGAGTTACCTAACCAGTATGGTGTTTGTAACACACCATCAATATACACATTTGCTTTATACTTTGTTGCACCTTGTTTAAGTGCAATCGCTACTGATGCAGTCTGTCCAATACCAACTGTGCTATCAAATGAAGCACTAGAAGTTCCTCTTAAATTAAAAGTAACATTTGCTGTGGTATTTGATGAGAAGAAATAAGAAGTATTTACACCAATATCTATGTTCACATTACCACTAATTGGAGTTGAATAGATATTTGCAGTTTCAAGTACCTGAATGATGCTTAATTTCAGATTAGGTGCCAATCGTGCCGAATCAATTAAAATTGTATTAGCAGTATTCGCTTGTAAGAATGCAGCATTAGCATATGATGCCGCAGAATTTGCAACATAGTCTGGTGTATTCGCTTGTATAAATGCAGCATTTGCCGTAATAAATGCAGAGTTACCAGTATTAAACGATGCATTTGCTTGGATAAATGCTGAGTTTGCTTGGTTGAATGCAGCATTTGCTTGACTAAATGGTGCGGTTACATTTGCAGTAATGAAAGTATTTGATACAATATTAGCACTGCCTGGTCCAAATTCAACCCACTGGAATCCATCAGAATCTTTAAAGTATATGTACTCTGAACCATCAGCAGAATCTATCCAAATATGACCGTTAGCATTACCTGATACTGGAGGGTTTGGTCCAAAAGTAATTGCAACACTACCACCAGAGTTTGCTTGATTGTAAGCAGCATTAGCATGGAAGAAAGCAGAGTTTGCTTGTATGAATGCACCGTTGGCATAAACACCTGCTGAACCAGAACCCGAACCTAAGTCAGAATAAGTAGAACCATCGTTAGTGAATGTCCACTTTTGTGTAGTCTCATTCCAAATAATAGAAACGTTTGGTTGATTACCACGATCAACTTCAACGCCAGCATTCATTGTTGGTGCTGATGTCTGATCTATAGCAGCATTCAGTGTGATAATGTTATCGGCAATCAGAACGGTCTGTGCATTGGCATAAACAGTATTACCAGATACAATCAGATTACCTGTGATAGTAACATCACCAGTAATCGAACCACCAACATTTGCGTTTAGTGAATTGTTAGCACGAATGAATGCAGCATTAGCATGATTACGAACATAAGTGTCCGTTGCATTATTGGCAGCAAGGAACGCAGCATTAGCATGAAAGAAAGCAGAGTTTGCTTGTATAAATGCAGAGTTGGCATATTGACCAGTTGCATTCTGTGATTCGTATGCAGAGTTTGCTTGAATAAATGCAGACTGTGCGTGTGTTATTCCTACATTCGCTTGTAAGAATGCGCCATTCGCATAGTTACCGGATGCTACCGCTTTACCATCAGCAACATTAGCAGCAGTGAATGCAGAGTTGGCATACACTGAAGCAGAGTTGGCAGTTCCAAATGCGGAGTTAGCATAAGATGCCGCAGAGTTGGCAACATAACTTGGCGTGTTTGCTTGTAAGAATGCAGCATTGGCAGTATTAAATGCTGGTTGTATCTGTGGGAATACATTATTGGCTGCTTCAAAAGATGCATTGGCATGATTGAACGCAGCATTAGATTGAATGAATGCTGAGTTGCCTGTGTTGTATGCGCCTTGTGTAAAACCAATTACACTTACACCATTAACAGCAAGTGTGCCAAATACGTTTGTAATACCACCAGCGTTACCAATATTAATAGTTGTTGCTGCACCACCCATACGAATTGTGGTAGCAGTCGTATTGAATAGTAAAATACTTCCTGCTGCGGCAAGTAACGATGACGTTTGTACAGATTGACCAAACACTGCTTTCTGTGTATATAAAGTATCGGATGATGGACTGTAATATAATTGAGTATTACCACCAACAGCAATATTACCTGAAATTGCATTTGCCAATACAAGATAATGCAAACCACTACCAGATTTCGGCTGTAGATTTACATAGTTCGCAACATTAGATGTACCAGCAACGGTACTGTTATTAGCAATTGAGTTTGCTAAATCGTAACCAGTATTTGCTTGTATGAATGCGGCGTTTGCTGTATTGTATGCTGGTTGAATCTGCGGGAATACATTATTAGCAGCGGCAAAAGAAGCATTCGCATGATTGAATGCAGCATTAGCATATTCACCTGTTGCATTTTGACTTTGATATGCGGCATTTGCTTGTATAAACGCAGAATTTGCATACTGACCTGTGGCATTCTGTGACTGATATGCAGAGTTTGCTTGATTAAATCCTGAATTGGCAGAATTAAATGATGCATTCGTCTTATCATATATCGAATTGGCATACGGAAGTAAGTCAATGTTTTTGGTTAGTACATATGTTGCATGAAGATTTGCATTCAGTGTATCAATCTGAAATGAAGGATGATTGATATCAATGTTATTGTTTGCAAGAATTTCAGGCGTGTAACCTTTAAATAGTTGCCATTCTTTTGTGCCAGAATCACGAATTAAACCCGTATGAGCATTTACACCATCATTATAATGTGAAGCAAAACCAATATCTAAAACATCAGCAGTGTAGTTACCTGTTCCTAAAATGAATAATGTATCATTAGAAACCAATGAACCCGCATTGATTGAGAATGTATTACCTAGAACAAAAAGATTTCCCGAAACAGTGGTATCACGCAAAACAATAAGGTTCTGTGTGATTGTTACATTACCTGTAACTACACCACCATTGTTTGCATCTAATGAATTGTTAGCACGAATGAACGCAGCATTAGCATATTGTCCTGTGGCATTTTGCGATTGATATGCGGAGTTTGCTTGAGCATATGCGGAGTTGGCATATTGACCAGTTGTATTCTGACTTTGGTAAGCCGAATTAGCCTGATTAAATGCGGAGTTAGCATATTGACCAGTGGCATTCTGACTTATATAAGAAGCATTGGCATGAAAAAAAGCACCATTAGCAACAGTGAATCCGGCGTTTGCTACATTACCAGTTGCATTCTGACTTTGGTAAGCAGAGTTTGATTGTATGAATGCAGCATTGGCATATTGTCCAGTTGCATTCTGACTTTGGTAAGCCGCATTAGCATGGAAGAACGCACCATTAGCAACGGTAAATCCAGCGTTTGCTACATTACCAGTTGCATTCTGACTCTGATAAGCGGCATTAGCATGAATAAATGCACCATTGGCAACCGTAAATGCAGCATTGGCATATTGTCCAGTTGCATTTTGACTTTGATAAGCGGCATTAGCATGAATAAATGCACCATTGGCAACCGTAAATGCAGCATTGGCATATTGTCCAGTTGCATTTTGACTTTGATAACCGGAGTTTGCGTGATTGTAAGATAAGTTCGCAGCAGCAAAAGCACCATTAGCATTCGCAAAAGCAGCATTTGCTTTGGCAAAACCTCCATTGGCATTCGCATAAGCATTCGAACTGTAGATGTATAAGTCTACATTACCATTCGCAGCAAAAATATAGTTGGTAAAGATGGCATTAGCACCTGAGATGCTACCATTTGAACCCGTTGTTGTTATTGTGTTGGATGTTACGTTACCTACGAATGTTACATCGCCAGTAACTTGACCACCAACGTTTGCGTTTAGTGAATTGTTGGCACGAATGAATGCAGAGTTAGCATATGTGGCAGTTGCATTACCATAAGTGAATGCTGAGTTGGCATGTACAAATGCGGAGTTGGCATATTGACCTGTGGCATTCTGACTTTGATATGCAGCATTTGCCTGTGCAAACGCAGAGTTAGCATATTGACCAGTTGCATTTTGACTTATGTACGCAGCATTAGCATGACCAAACGCAGCATTCGATTTGATAAACGCAGAGTTGGCATATGATTCAGCAGCATCAGAACCAATACCATAGTAACCAGTACCATCGTTTGTAACTGTCCACTTTGTTGCCGACTCATTCCACAACACATAAACGTTTGCAGCAGAACCACGATCAATTTCGATACCAGCATTGAGTATTGGTGCAGATGCTTGATTAATTGCTGCATTCAGAGTTAAAATGTTATCAGCAATTAAAGTTTGTGAACTGTTTACATAAGTTGTATTACCAGTTACTAACAAATTACCTGTAATGGTAACGTCACCTGTAACTATACCACCAACGTTTGCACTAAGAGAATTGTTTGCTCTTGTGAATGCAGCATTCGCATATTGACCAGAAGCATTCTGTGAAGTATAAGCAGCATTTGCTTGAGCATATGCAGAGTTTGCTTGGATGAATCCAGAATTTGCTTGATTGAATGCTAAGTTGGCAGCAACGAATGCGCCATTCGCAAAAGCAAAAGCAGCATTTGATTTAGCAAAAGCACCATTGGCATTTGCAAAAGCAGCATTAGCAGCAGCAAAAGCACCATTGGCATTTGCAAAAGCAGAGTTGGCATAGTTACCAATTGCAACTGGTGAACTATTCTGAACTGTACCGTCAGGGAATGTAATTGTGTTTGTTAAACCACCAACACCATTACCTGTCAAAACAATTGAACCAGTGTAAACATTACCTTTGATACCAACACCACCCGCAACAATCAAAGCACCCGAAGTGTTTGATACTGCCGCAGTTGTTGCGGTGATCGTGCCACCTAAGTTCGCATTAACAGCATTATTAGCACGAATGAATGCAGCATTAGCAGCATCATAAGCAGCATTTGATTTGGCAAATGCTCCGTTAGCATTACCGAATGCTAAGTTAGCAGATAAAGCAATTGGACCTGGTGCAGTGTTCTGTATTGTTCCATCAGGAAATACAATACCATTAGTTGTTCCACTTAAAGCATTACCTGTAATGTAAATCGAACCTGTGTATACATTACCTTTGATTGCGGCACCACCAACGACAACTAAATCACCTGTTGTGTTTGATGATGCAAATGTGTTAGAATTGAATGTCGTAACACCAGTAACTTGACCACCAAGATTGGCATTAAGAGAATTGTTTGCACGAATGAATGCAGCATTAGCATAGTTACCACTTGAGTTCTGTGAATTGTAACCAGAGTTCGCTTTGATGAATGCAGCATTAGCATGAAGAAACGATGCGTTTGCTTGTATGAATCCAGAGTTGGCTGCATGAAATGCTTCATCATACCTGAGTAAAGAACTGAAACCACCAATGTTAATATAACCAGAATTCCCTGGCGAACCAATGAATAAACTATTACTTACATACGAATAGGCAAGTTCACCAACATTTAACGATACTGGAACAGTGTTTGTAAACGACTGCTTTATTTGGATAAGAGAATTAGCCATTTATATTCTTAGAAATATCCACCAAATATGGAGATAGATGCAGTTAGATTTGCTGCGCTTTTAGTTTCATATCGATTATTTGCAGCACTAAAGATGATTGTGAAACCATCTTCTAAACCTTCTGTCGAGACATCATTGATCTCAGCAAATGCCACATTAGGTTTAGGACGATAATTCGGTGATGTTATTGTTGTTCTGTTGGGTTGATTAATTACAACCCTACCGATATCTATTGCCATTTCTTACCTCGTAACGGATGGTAATACAACTGCCGTACCTTCTACTACACGGGTTACAGAATTGTCTACGGAATTACGAATAGTTAAATCATAGACATAACGACCTGGAGTAAGGTTAGCGGTGTTTGCTGCTGTCATTGTGAGAGTAATCTGACCATTGGCATTACCAGTAATGATTGCCGACATGGTGTTTGCTGATGATGAATAATAAGACTTGCGTAGTTGAGAAGATGCAGAGTAGGTTGCTAAATTTACTGCATCACCTTGATTGTCATTGACAGAAACAGTTGAAATTAAATTCGCACCTTGTTCTATTGTAAGTTCTACATAAGCTGAAATTTTAATTCTCCTTGGATATGTTATCTTTTATTTACGTAGATGTTAGCGCATCGTGACGGACATACTGTATTTAGTCAATCTTATACCGCTAATAAAAAACCCTGCCGAAGCAGGGTTTCTTTGAATGAAAATAAATTACGCTGGTAATTTCCAATCTTGGGCTTCTTCGTTCCAATAGTAATGCTTAATTGGATCGCCTGTACCATGATCTGATGGTAATGCTTTGGGTGCGTCCCACGATGCGGTTTCACTGTTCAGTGTCCACGAAGCATATGGTTTTGGTGGAACAAACGCATCAAGATCAGCATTGTACGAATAGCCTATACCAGCATACCGTACACGCATACCATGATTGTATGATGTTTGTTTCCAGTTACCGCCAAATAATCTTTGACAGAATGCTACGCCAAGTTCTTCACGTTCTTGACCATTTGCGTCAAGTAGTTCATTGTTACTTACAACGATGACTTGAGTAACAACGTTATTTTCATCAAGTTGTGCAAAATGTGCCATTTAATACTCTCCTAAGTTAAAACAATTTAATCTATTTAGTTATTTAGTTGCTTATATTACCATGTCAAAATAACAATACCTGAACCACCAGAAGAACCAATAAAATCTCTAGCACCCCCACCACCGCCGCCACTATTAGTATTCCCTGAAGCGGCAGGATATGAACCACCAGGACGTCCTGAACCACCGCCACCACCACCCGACCCCCCTGCGCCGCCAGGAGTAGTTGCATCAGTTGTGCCCCCACCACCGCCAGCATACGTTACTGGTGTTCCTGATAACGATGATGGTGTTCCATTACCGCCAGCACCTCCTGTACCACCAGAACCATTGCTACCGACACTACCAGCACCACCGCCACCGCCACCCGATAATGATGGACCACCAGAACCACCATTATTTCCTTGTCCTGGTGTTCCAGTGCCACCTGCTGATCCATTTCCACCGCCGCCACCCGAACCGCCAAAATTTCCATTTTCTACACCACCACCAAGAGAACCTCCGCCACCGCCACCTATAGCAG
>Ga0214919_10003533_pt1 | contig 23535 bp, 15 predicted proteins | sample LL1503_MetaG_FD_177994 | JGI IMG/M metagenome (GOLD analysis project Ga0214919, IMG submission 177994) | Freshwater microbial communities from Lake Lanier, Atlanta, Georgia, United States - LL-1503 | ecosystem: Environmental > Aquatic > Freshwater > Lake | place: USA: Georgia | collected... | reverse complement strand
TATAATATAAAAAAAATGACTACTCCAAATATTAAGAATTTAATTGTTTATAATTCTAGCAATGATATTAGTTATATTGAATATAATAAATCGGGATTACCCTTTATGTTTGACACAACATACATATATCATAATAATCAAAATTATAATGACGGATCTTATTCTTCACAAGTTAGAACTATAAGCAATAATTTAATAATAGAAAGCGCAACTAGCAATATTATAATGTCTACACCTGCAAATAAAAATATTATTGTTAAAAATAACATGGCTGTAAATAATAATTTAGATGTTTCTAATATTATTACTACAAATAGACTAAGCGCTAATGATATTTCATTGTCAAATACTTTATATTTAAATAATTCAACTAGCGTAAATATAATTGGAAACGTTAATATAATAGGACAAGTCAATTTTTCAGATAGGATTGGTAGGGAGGTGGGTTTTAAAGGTGATAATACTTATTTCTCTCTAAGTACGTTTGCCGACGGAGACATTAGTGATAGTAAAATAATTTCATCAATAATTGACTTGTGTACGATTAAAAACTCTTATATTTCCAATAGCGCTATTGGATATGATGAAAATAATAATATATTACGATCCAAGGCGGTTTTTAGCGACGTTTCATTGTTAAGCTTAACATTTGACGGATCACAAAACGGTCAAAATGTTATTAAATTTCCTAATGCTATTAATAATAATTTACCTACGCTTATTCAAAGCTCTAATGATTATTCTAAATTAGAAATTAACAAACCTTTAATAATTGGAACAAGACCAATAAATACAAATATTAGCAATATTAGCATTTTTAATGGTGATATTAGTTGCAATACATTATATTATAAGCAATTAAATCCTGACATAAGATTAAATAATTATTTTGATGTTTCTATTGGTACTATTAGTGTGTCGGGAAATATTATTCCTATTAATAATACTTTTAACATAGGTTCCGCATATTACAAATTTAATGAAATACATAGTAATCGATTTATTGGAGATTTAAGCGGAACTGCTTCTTTTGCCAATGACTTGAAAAAAAACTTGGACATGAGTTTTAATAATTTAGATATTAACGGAATTATTAGATTAAATGGAAATAATTTAAGTCAAACATTAACAGGTACTTATTTAACTATTTCGGGAGCAGATCTTTCTTTTCAAGAGCTAAGTGGAAGAATAGTTAGCTTAAGTGGAAATGTGTATTCACAACGCGAAGTTGACTTATGTCTTAATACTATTTATGTTAGAAGATCAGCATTTGAACTTTCATTTCAAGAGCTAAGCGGAAGAATTGTTGGTTTAAGTGGAAATGTACATTCGCGCACATTTGTTGACACATGTTTAAATACAAATTATGTAAAAACAAGCACTACAAATGCTAATCAATTTAGAATTTTTGATGATAAGTTTATTTTTGAAAGCTCGGGTAATTATATACAAAAAATTACTACTAGTTATAACAGTTCAATAATAAGCGAATGGAGAACTAATTGGCTAAGTACGGATAATCCGGTTATAAGATTTCATGCAAATGGAGACATTACTAATATAAATAATTCTTATGGCGGTTGGAGTGATATAAGATTAAAAGAAAATATTGTTAATACTGGTCCTAAATTACAAGATTTATTAAAAGTTAGAATAGTTAACTATAATTTAAAAGGTTTAGCTAGTACTAATAAGCATATAGGTGTTATTGCACAAGAATTGGAGGAGTTATTTCCTTCACTTGTTTCAGAAAATGAACCAAGCCCAGAAGATATTAGTGTTGGCAAAACCGAACGCTACAAATCTGTTAACTATAGTTGTTTCACATTAATGTTAATTAAAGCCTTACAAGAAGAGCAAGAAATTATTAACAAACTTGAGACCAAAATAACAACATTAAATGAAGACTACAATGTTTATAAAGATTTACAAGAACACGCTAAATCACTTGATAATACTATAAATACTTTAAAAGAAGAAAATGTTATTTTAAAATATAAATTAAATGAAATTTTGAGCAAATTAGGAAAAACTAGCATCTAGTATTGTTTAATATTTGTATTGTGTAACATTTGTATTGTGTAACATTTGTATTGTCTAATATTTGCATGATTTAGTTTTAGTTTAAAACCATGGTTTTTGTTCTAATACTTTATTTGTTTTATTTGAATAAATTGGATGTGTTATTGGAATATGCATAGTGCTAGCGTCTTCTCTATATTTTAAGTAAGCAACTGCTTCATTAAATACGTTATTTATACAAAAATTTAATACTAGTCCATTTAAGTCTTTTACTTGTGCTTCTATATTAGTATCTAAATTTTTAGAATATTGTAAATACATAGATCTCATGACCGTTACTATTTGATCTTCGGGTTGCTGATCTACCGCTATTCGTCTTTGCGATTTATCATAAACTCCTTGCCTTATTCCGTTTTGTATATATTGAATATTTTGCTTTGAAAAATAACTATCGGATAATGGTGAGCGTTGAAGATTTCCTGCTAATACATTTTGATAGTTTGTATTTGTGTTTACCGGAATTTTGTCCATCATTGAAAATAATGTGGAAGTATTAGGACCCATTATGTTGATTTTTCCATTTGCAATTAAATTTGACTTTGAATTTGACATTTATTATATTATAATATAATTTTTAATTAGTTTTAATTAGTTTTAATTAGTTTTAATTAGTTTTAATTAGTTTTAATTAGTTTTAATTAGTTTTAATTAGTTTTAATTAGTTTTAATTATTTTATGTAATTGTTCAATAAAATATATATTATTTATATAATCTAATAATCTAATGATAACTAAATTTAATAAAATTGTTTTAATGGTTTCTAGTATATTATTAATATTGGGATTAATAATAGTAGGTGTTCTTATTGTTAGAACTTTAGAAGGAGAAGTCTTTCCTCCTGTTGTTACAGATTGTCCCGATTATTGGAATGTTACATATAATAGTGCCGGTGAAATAATATGTAGAAATAATCAAATAAATGATGGATATGCAACAACTCAATGTAGGAATTATCCAACATCCAAATTTAATGTTAGCGGGACTTCTGCCAATGATATAATTTGTGAAAAATCTAAATGGGCAAAAAATTGCAATATACATTGGGACGGAATTACAAATAATCCTAAAGCATGTACAAAAACTACTATGTAAAATATTATTATTATTTTATTATTTTTAGTATTTTTAGTATTTTTAGAATTTTATTATTTTTAGAATTTTATTATTTTTAGAATTTTATTATTTTTAGAATTTTATTATTTTATTATTTTAGTATTTGTTTGTATTTTTTATACTTATTGTAGTTTTTATAAATATAAAAATAATTTTTATAATAAGTATAATAATTATACTTATTATAAATGTCTCTTAATTATAGTTATAAACATGATATTAGTTATGCGAATTATAATAATAGTAATCTTCCTTGGAAGATTAATTCGTCGTATATTTATCATAACAATCAAAGAATAAATTCATCCCTAAATATTGGACCAATTAATAATAATTTAGTTATAGAGAGTTCTCAAAATAATATAATTTTAATTACACCACAAAATAATAAGCAAGTTGTTGTTAACAATAATATGACTATAAATAATGATTTAGACATTTCTAATATATTAAAAACCAACTTTATTAATGCAAAAGATTTGTGTTTAAATGGAATACTTCATACTGGTTTGTTAACTATTATAGGAAGTATAAATTTGCGTGGAACATTTACTTATCAAGGAGGAGTTACAGATGCCTCTGCGTCATCAACACGATTTCGCGAAGTTAATTTTAATAACAGCATGTTTTATGACAGTAGTATTAATAATAGTGATGTATTAACGTCTGATTTTTCTAATATGAATATTTTTAACTCTTACATTTATAATAATCCTATTGGATATGATAAATCTAATAATAGTAATCCAGCTAAAGCTGTGTTTAGTGATGTTACATTATATAGTTTAGTATTAGATACTTCATTAAACAGTAAATGTTATATTAAATTTTCAAATTCAAATTCCAATTCAAATTCAAATTATAATACTCCTATTATTATTAAAAGTTCGGATGATTATGCTAAATTAGAAATTAGCAAACCTTTAAATATTGGGCTCAGTTTTGAAGAAACCATTACAAATATTACAAATATTAGTAATATTAGTGTTTTTTACGGTGATATTAGTTGTGAAAAATTATATTATTCACAATTGTATCCAGACGTTAAATTGAATAATTACTTTGACGTTTCTATAGGGCAAGTTAGTGTTTCTGGAAATAGCATTCCTAGTCTTGCTAATAGATTTAACATAGGATCTAATAATTTAAAATTTAATGAAATAAACAGTGCCAAGTTTTCTGGATTTTTAGATGGGTCTTGTACTATAGCCAATGACTTGAGAAGAAACTTGGACATGAGTTTCAATACTTTAGATATTTATGGAGCATTTAAATTAAATGATAGGAATTTGGCTCAATTTTTGTCTAGTGATTTTGTAACTATTGCTAAAAGTATTACTGATTTTAGTAATGCAAATAGGGTTTTGAGTGATTTGAGTATAAGTCTTTATTCAAAATCAGGGTTTGATTTATGTCTTAATACAAATATTGCTAAAAATAGCTTACGAGATGCATCATTATTAGTGCTAAATAATAACATAACAAGTATTAGTAATAGTGTATATTCTAAATCCGATTTTGATTTATGTCTTAATAGAAATTTAATAATGACTAATGATGTAAGTGCTGTTGTGTCAGTTGTGACAGATCCTCTACGAATATATTCTAGATTAGGTTATATAGATAGTTCTTTAAATAAAGTTAATAGCGCAAAAGTTAGTGATGAGCTAGTATTTCCTTATGCAATAACTTATATTGATGATAATGTTGAAGATACAAATTTAAAGGAGGCTTATTCGTATAGTGCTACAACAACTAAATATACTATTACTACAACCACTAACTATATTGCTACAGCTACAGCAAATACTACTACTTATTATGATGTACCTGTTGCTAATCGGCAACCTAATGATGTAAATCTTACGCGAGCTGTGATGGTGTATGCTAGAGGTGATAGTGCGCTAACTCCTAGTAGGGAGAAAACTTGGTCCAATACGAATGCCTCTAATACATTACCTGCTGTTTATGTTAATGTTAAAGTAGCAACATCTCGTAGTGTTACTTATCAAATTAATACCTCGTTATTGACTTGGGAACAACATAGATTAAATGCACAACAAGTTCCTGGTCGTTATTTAGCTACTATTTTAACTAGTAGTGAGCAGACAGACGCTACTCTTGTTAAAAATGCTGCTGGTACTGGTAACGTTTGGATAGGAGGACGAAGGAGAACTTCTCCTGAATTTGTAGTTACAAATACAGGAGGCACAATTACAAGCAATAGCACATATGTAGTTCATACTTTCACGACGTCAAGTACATTAACTATTAGTTCTTCTATATCGGTCGAATATCTTGTTGTAGCAGGAGGAGGTGCTGGTGGTGTTGGACGAGGAGGTGGAGGAGGTGCAGGCGGAGTTCTTAGAGGAACAATTCCTCTATCACCTGGAACTTATAATATTACTGTTGGCGCAGGTGGTGCCAGTGTTACTGCTAATAATATACGTAATAGCGGTGGTTCTTCTTCAATTTCAAATCTAGTTGTCGCAATAGGTGGTGGTGGTGGTGGTAGTTGGGAAATATTTATGGGAGATGTAGGTGGTTCAGGTGGTGGTTCAAGCGCTAGAGAAGGTGATGGTGGCAGAAACGGAACTCCAGGGCAAGGATTTGACGGATCTCCTAGGTTAGGTGTAAATAATGGTGGGGGTGGTGGTGGGGCGGGTGCGCAGGCTGGAGTCCCGCTGCCCACTCGCGCAACAGGTGCTATTGGAATTTCTAGTGAAATAACTGGTACACTAAAGTATTATGCTGGTGGTGGAGGTGGAGGAGCAGTATCTGGTATCACTCCTGGTCTTGCATCTGGAGGAATATATCAAACACAACATGGAACATATGGAGGTGGGAACGGCGCAAATACTACAAATGGTACAAAACCACAATATACCGATGCGGTACCCAACACCGGTGGGGGTGGTGGAGGTAATGAAGGAGCTCCTTCTGGAGCTGGTGGTTCCGGAATTGTAATAATTCGATACTTAAAAAGCGCAACAAATCAAGCAAATGTTAAAACAGATGCAGCATGGGAATGGCATAATGGAGATGAATGGAATTATCAAAATTTTATAGGCGGACAACCAGATAACTTAACAGCAACAAGACTTCGGATATGGGGTGAAACATGGGATGATTTTACGAGTGATAGTGTGTTACCTGCTCTTTATATGACACTTCAATTGCAATCTTATACTAATTATACTTATGAAGGTAATACATCTCTTTTGACTTGGGATAACCATAAACTAAAGGCACAAGAAGTTATTAATCGTTATTTAGCTACTATAGAAAATAATGATCAAAATACCTGGGTGGCAGATTGCATTAATGATATGGCAATTGATAACACATTTAAAGATGGAATCGGTGTATATATTGGTGCACTGCGTACATCTAATTCTACTGCATCTGGCTTTAGTGCGTCGGATTGGCAATGGTCTAACGGAACAACATGGAATTATAGTAATTTTTATAGGCAAGGAGCAACACAGCAAGTTGCAAATCCTACTACATACACCTACTCATCTTACATACCACAGCAACCGACAAGTGCCCGTTCAACTCCTGAAGTGAATTCACCAATTACTATTAATGCAACAAATACAAAGATACCAAATATTATTTCTTCTGTAAATGGAAGTATTGCTGTAACATGTAGAGCAATTGGTGCTAGTAATCTCCCGGCTACTACAAATACAGGACCTATTATAGATTCAGGATATCCAAGTACTACAGGGGTAACTACTCTTGCTAATAATAATAAACAATATACTACAACAATTCAAACTTATACAACAACACTAACTTATGCACATAATGGAACATCATTAGTAACGTCTGGAACAGCAACCGGTGGTAATAATATTGCTCTAACTACAAATAATTTATATCGTATTCATAGATTCACATCTGATGGCGTCTTTACCCCAGCATTTAATGGAACAGTCGAGGTCTTGCTTGTTGGTGGTGGTGGAGGTGGTGGTTACTCTCTTGGTGGTGGTGGTGGTGGTGGTGGGGTGGTATATATGCCTGTTGTTGATGTGAGTGCTGGTCAGAATTATAATATTTTTGTGGGTAGTGGTGGTAGTGGTGGAACTGGTGATTCTCCTGGTACAGACGGAAATGCTAGCAGTGCTTTTACTGCTATTGCTGCTGGTGGGGGGTCAAGTGGTTCATGGCCTAGCGGTGCTGGAAGGAGTGGGGGGAGCGGTGGTGGTGCAGCGGCCAATCAGGGTTCAATTAATCAAGGTGGTAACAGTAGTGGCAATAGTCTAGGAACAAATAGTGGGTTTATTTATGGGTCTCGTGGTGGTAATATGACAACAACTCGTGGTGATGTTCCAACCAGAGCTGCTGGGGGCGGTGGGGCCGGAGGCCAAGGGTTGGATACAAATCCTAATATTGTAGGTGCAACAGATCAAACAGGTGCCGGTTCTGGTGGTGTGGGTATAATTAATAATATCCTTGGAATAAGTCATTATTGGGCCGGTGGCGGCGGCGGTGGAGCTTATAACAGTCAACATGGTGGCAATGGAGGTTTTGGCGGTGGCGGTGGTGGTGCTGGCCAAGATGGTGCGGGTAGAGGTGGAATAAATGCATTTAATGATGGATTGAGTGGGTCAATTGGTAGTAATGCTAATGGTGGCGCAGGTGGTGCCAATACTGGGGGTGGTGGTGGTGGTGGTAGTTACAGTAACGGACAAGGTGGCCGCGGAGGCGACGGTATTGTGATAATCCGCTACTTAATAGAGCAACCAACTGGTTCATTTAAAATTTCTGATAATAGTAACAACAATTCAAATTATATTTCACCATTTAGTGTTAATAGTATACCTACAAGTTATTCATGTATAGCAGTTACTAATGATGGGATGTTTGTTGCTCTAGGTAAAGCAAGTGACGTTACTGTATATATTAGAAACTCAAATGGTTGGACTACTATAGGGTCTTCTATTGGTGTTAATTTTTCGGCATATACTGAGACTAGCGTTGGAATAATACCGACACAATATACACAGAACTGGAGAAAAAATCTTCAAAATCTTGCTATAAATTATATTAGCGGTTCAACTAATCCAAAAATTTTTTTAGCTTTTGGTAATGACAGAAATAGTGTACAAATATATAGTTATAGTGGTACTTTGACACTTTTAAATGGTTTATATAGTGTAGCAGCTGGAAATTGGGATTTAAAACACACACATTCGGCTTCAACATTAGGCGAATCTACTGATACAAATTTTGGATATTTTGTAGTATTATCACATAATCCAAGAATATTAGTATTTAGTGTTGCTAATAAATTTTATAGTTATAATTGTAGTGATAATAATGTATTTAGTGCAAGAGGTTCAACTTTACCCACAACATTACAAATAGGGGTTACAAATTTTACAAATATTATAGCATTAAAAATTAGCGCTGATGCTGACAAAATTATTGTATCAAATAGTTATTATGTGTTTGTTTATAAATGGAATACTACTACTAGTTTGTGGGTAGAATTTAGAAGAATAAGTTTACTTACTATACCACCTTTATCAGGACAAACAATCGTAAATCTTCAAGGAACCGGTGGCACTGTGTCCACTAGTGGCGCATACACAATCCATAGTTTTACAAATGTAGGACCAACAATATTCACTATTAGTTCTCCAGTGTCCATAGATTATCTCGTAGTAGCTGGAGGTGGTAGTGGTGGTGTTGGGCGAGGAGGTGGTGGAGGTGCTGGTGGAGTTAAGGCAGGAACAACCACATTGTCGGCTGGATCTTATACTATTACCGTTGGTTTTGGTGGTCCTAGTGGATTAACTACCACTAGCACAGGAAGTGATGGCGGGCCATCTTCAATTGGAACATTAATTGTCACAACAGGAGGAGGCGGTGGGGGTGGTTGGACTACAAATGCACGTAATGGTGGTTCAGGTGGTGGCGCAAGCGCAGGTAATACATCTGCCGGTGGTACTGGTATTTCTGGAGAAGGATTTGCAGGATTTGCACGATTAAATGATATTACAGGCGGTGGTGGTGGTGGTGCGGGCGCAGCGGCATCAGGTAAAGATGGTGCTATTGGAATTAGTAGTTCGATTACAGGGGCATTAAGATATTACGCAGGTGGCGGAGGAGGAGGAGCAGCTAATAGTAATAGTGGTGTAGCATTTGGGGGAACATATGCTGGTGCAAATGGAATATATGGGGGTGGAAATGGTACATATATATTTGACAATCCAAAACCACTATATACAGATGCAGTAGCTAACACAGGTGGTGGTGGCGGTGGAGCTGAAGGAGTTGGGACTTCAGGTGCGGGTGGCTCTGGTATTGTAGTAATCCGCTACTTACAGACTGCAATTCATGCGGGGCCTAGGAGCCTTGATATTAGTAATATTAGCAGCACTAATAATGATTGCGTATTTGCTATTGGTTATCCCGATAAACTTATAAATTCACGAAGTAATAACAATGCGCGAGGTTATGTTGAATATTTCCAACACTCAAATAATATATTAACTAGATTAGCAACATTGATGCCTCGAAAACGTGACTTTAATAATTCGAGTGTTGACAGTGATGAATACTTTTTTAGTGCTGGTGGTATTAAAATTACAAATGCAAACACTATTATTATAGCTCCTAATTTTAAATTTCATTTTAATAGTACTGCTAAAAAATATGAGTTAGATCCACAGAATGATTTTTGGACAACACATAATAGTAGAGCAACATCTAGTCGTTTTTTTGCATCTATACAAAACGAAGTAGAAAATGAACTTGTTAAAATTAGTGCTAGAAACAATAGTGTATGGATAGGTGGAAAGAGAGTGACTAATCCTGTAAATGATGGTGGTAAAACATCTATAGATTGGCAATGGATTACACCAGATGCATGGAATTATCAAAATTTTGCTATAAATGAACCTAATAATAGATTTGATCAAGGGGTTCAATTTAGTAATAGCGGTTGGACTGATTTAGGGTTTAATAATAATAGGCAAGCAATCTTTATGACACTATCTGCCACATATACATTGAGAAATAGTTTTACTATTTTTAATAATTTTTTCTTTCATTCAAGTGGGTTTTCTTCATCTTATTTTCCTACTGACATATCAACTACTGTAATAGCAAGATGGTATTCTCGTGACACATCCTTAAATCCTACAAATACTAATACTATACATTTTACAGCGGGCGGGCGTATTGTTAGTCTAACACGAAATATTTTAAGCGACATTAGATTAAAAGAAAATATAGTTGACGCTACACCTAAATTAGCAGACTTACTAAAAGTCCGAGTAGTTAATTATAGCCTGAAGGGCTCTAATGGTGCTAAATTAATAGGTGTTGTTGCACAAGAATTAGAGGAACTATTTCCGTCTTTAGTTAATGATGGACTATTAAGCATACAAGATATTAATCTTGGTAAAACGGAAAGCTATAAATCTGTTAAATATAGTTGTTTTGATATTATATTGATAAAAGCTTTTCAAGAGCAAATGGCTATAATAAATAAACTTAGTTTGCAGTTAGATGAACTAGAGTGCAAGACTAATTTATTGAAAACTATGTACCAAGACTATGTAGTTTTAACTCAAGAGCTAGACCTTTTAAAGTCTGAAAATGAATTATTTCAGTTTACTATTAATGAAATCACAAAATTAATAAGTTAATTTAAAATATGATTTTTTATTTTTATTTTTATTTTTATTATTATTTATAAATAATAAAAATATATATAAAATGTCAATAATATTATATGCTTCATTACCTAATGAAGTGTTAAATTTAATATGGACACATATTGATCCATTACTAAAATATAGTTTAAACAAGGAAAATTTTAATAAATATTATAGCTGTCGATACGCTAATATTCATTATAATCATTATAATAACAATGATAATGCAAATATCATTTATAATTTTAATAATTATAATTATTATTATTATTTATTAAAACATGATTTGTTATTTTTTTGCGCAATAGTGTTAAATTTGTATGTACAAAAGTTGGTTAGTGGAGAGCTAGTTATTAAAAAGCATAATACTATATACTATAAAAATCTACGTTTTTATAGTTTGATTGATTTTTTCTATTATTATAGCAATATATCTAATATAACCAATAATACCCATAATAGTAATAACAAAAAATGCAAAGATCTTATAATAGAAATTATAAGTAAATATAATTTAACTCATTTAATTAAAAAAATACATAAAAATAATGTTAATAAAAATAATAGATGGAATATATAAATTATTATAATGCTAATGATATTAAATATATATATGCTAATGTAACCAATTATATTAAAAATTTAGATAAGCCTAATTCTCCAAAATTTTTATATGTATATGGCGATATTGGTATCGGTAAAACGACTATAATTAAAAATATTCTTAACTCATTAAAATACAATATTAATTATATTGATTGTAATCAAAATAAATTAAGTGTTGATGAACTGATAAACATGACAAACCACAGCGATGTATATTCCATGTTTTTCAATAATAAACATAGTAGTGCTTTAATTGTAGACAATATAAACTATTATTCTTATAGCGATAAGAGTTATTTTACAAATTTGATTAAATTATTGAAAAAAAAGAATAGTCATAAGCCTATACCTTTTATATTTATAAATACATTACAAGAAGAGAAAAAATTTACAGAATTATATAAAATTTCGACACTATTAAAAATTAGCCCCCCATCAAATAGTCAATTAAAAAATATACTTCTAAAATTATATCCTACTATTTTTGACTTAGAAAATAGTAATATTATTGTAAATAATATTTTAGATTATCTTGACAATAAATTTTACAAATTAATAAATATAGACTATTTTTATTGCAATAATATTATAGAATTAAAATTTAATAACGTCAATAATTCAACTAATAATACTATTATTAACAACAGTAATATAAAATTATTGACAAAGAATTTACTTGAACATAGATTTAATTTGGATAATTTAGATATAATAAATTATTCAGATAGAACAAGCCTAAGTTTGTTATTACATGAAAACATAATTAAATTATTTAATGTTAATTTATCTAGCGCCGACTTAAAAATATATAAAAAAATATTGGATAATTTTGCATTTTGTGATTGTATAGACAAAAACATATTTTTATACCAAATATGGCAATTGAACGATATTACATACATTATCAAAATATTTTACAATAATTTTATATTATATCAAAATAATTTATTAAAACATATTGATCAGCAAGATATAATATTTACTAAAATATTAACTAAATATAGTAGTGAATATAATAATTTTAATTTTATATTTTGTAATACTCAATTGTATTGTACAAATAAAAAAAATTTGTTACTATACATATTTGTATCTGACAAATATGATGAAACCCATATCAAATTAGTATACAATAGAATTATTAAGCTTATAGAACAATATATTAACTATAAAATTAATAATTCATATAAAATTATAGAGGAAAACATAGATCTTAATTATGATGAGATTTTTCATTAATTATTTTTTTTCATTAATTATTTTTTTCATTAGCTATTTGCTAATTTTTTTCATTAGCTATTTGCTAATTTTTTTCATTAGCTATTTGCTAATTTTACCATTGACTAATTTTCCAAGACATTTTCCAATATCTTCATTGGGTAAGCATTCATAAATAGCATTGTTTAATTCGTTTTTGTAGTAATCTTTACCTTTAATAGTAATTAAAACTAGTTCTTCCTCTTCCTCTTCCTCTTCCTCTTCCTCTTCCTCTTCCTCTTCCTCTTCCTCTTCCTCTTCCTCTTCCTCTTCTTCTTCTTCTTCCTCCTCTTCTTTTCCTTTTGTTTTTGCTTCGCTAACGCTTACCTCTTCTTCCTTTACTGCGTTTACTTCTTCTTCCTCCTCTTCTTCTTCCTCTTCTTCTTCCTCTTCTTCTTCTTTTCCTTTTGTTTTTGCTTCGCTAACGCTTACCTCTTCTTCTTTTCCTTTTGCTTCGCTAACGCTTACCTCTTCTTCCTTTACTGCGTTTACCTCTTCTTCTTCTTCTTCTTCTTCTTCTTCTTCTTCTTCTTCTTCTTCTTCTTCCTTTACTGCGTTTACTTCTTCTTCTTCTTCCTTTACTGCGTTTACCTCTTCTTCTTCTTCTAATACTGCATTTACGCATGTATCTTCATGTTTCTTAACATCTAATTCACATGTATTTTTTTCAGCACTTTTGCTTGTTAATTTAATAATTTTTGAGCTCTGCTCGGCGACTTCATTTACATTAATAACAATATTACCTTTGCTCTCTTTTAATGCATTATATTTTTCAAGTAGCTCATCGTGGTCCTGTGTTAGTTTATTATATTTTTCATATAATTCAATAAATTTATCATTTAATTCAATATGTTCAGGTAACTTCGACAATAATGTTTTTAGACTATTCATTAGTTCATTATTTGCTTTATTTTTTTCTATAAAAACAGTAAAATTTGACCTTAAAGATTGTGTAATATCTTGCGATAATTTATTAATAAGCAACGTTAGATCGCTATCCATGTTATAAATATTAATAGTTATATTTTAAATTAGTTTAATAAATATTTTAAAACAATTTTAAAAAATATTTATTATTTTGCAAAAAAATCTATTTTACATTTATTTTATAATTCTTATTAGAATTTTGTTTATTATTGATGGATTTGTTATTTAGTATATAGTCTTCATTTTCATCATATAATTCGGGTGTTAATTTTGATAGCGGTTTATCTACCACTAATAGCAGTCGTTCATGTTTTAATAATTTTCTATATTCTTGAATATTTAAATTTCCATAAAATTTCTCTAATGTATAATAAGGCGAAGGAGCCAATTTTATGTTTTTCTCATAATTATAAATTTTACCGTATATATTATTAAGTAAATAATATCTCTCAAATTTTTGTGAGCTCTCTATATTTTCATTCATCAAATAAGAGCATGCGCATTCTGGGCTACAGAAATTTCCATAACAAAAATATGTATTCTTAATTTCATATTTGGGAATAAGTATTGTTTGATTATCAAAATTATAGGTGCACCAAAAGCATGCGCTCTTTTTATTAATATTGTTAGTTTTTAGTTGTTTAGATAAATCTTCTAATTTCTTTGATAAAGCTTTATTGTATAAATTTTTTTCATTATTATTTAACATGTTTTCTTCGTTATTAAAGAACATAGTGTCGTGTGAATTGTTATTTGAAAGGTTTATATTGTTGTTTGAATTGTTATTTGAAAGGTTTATATTGTTGTTTATATTGTTGTTTGTATTATTCTTTGTATTGTTGTTTGTAATATTTGTATTGTCATTTGTATTATTTATATTATTTGTATTGTTGTTTGTATTATTTATACTATTTATATTGTCATCATTGTTTATAGTATTATCATTTTTATTTTCAATATAATCGTATTTAATATTCATATTATCAAATTCTTTTATATTATAAACGGTTGGATCGTAGTTAAGCTCTCCGGTAATTATATCATTTAATTTACAATTTAAATGTAAAATAATGTTTGGTTTTATTTCGGTTTGTATTTCTATTTTATTTTGTTCTATAATTATTCCTCCTTTTGGTTTTCTACCTCTCTTTTTATGAACTACCACCTTAGATATGTCTACACTACTTTCGTTGTCACCACTTATTACATCGTTAATTATATCATTTATTAGAGTGTTTAACGCATCATTTGTTGGAGTTATAGAGTTGTTTGATAATTCTTGCAGTTTTAAATTCTCATAATAGGACTTTGGTTTTCTTCCTTTTTTCTTGGGCAGCATTTATTTAATTAAATAAATAACATATAATTTATATTGTTTTAATTTATTATTTAAAATATTATTTAAAACAATATAGATTATTATTGATTACTTATTTAATAAGAAATATGGATATAAAGAATGTAACAAAAAATGACAAAAATATGAATTGGAATGAAAAATATCGCCCATCTAACTTAGAAAAAATTATTTTAAGTAATTATAACAAGCTATTAATAAAAAACATTCTTGATAAAAATTATTTCCCTAATTTGCTTTTATATGGACCACCAGGAACAGGTAAAACTACAACAGTAATAAATCTAATAAATAGTTATTTAACCAAATATTATAAAGATAATAAGAAGCAAATAATTCATTTAAACGCGTCACATGAGAGAGGTATTGAAATTATTAGAAATAATTTGTATACCTTTGTAGTGAGTGACAATTTGTTTTTTGAAGGTCCTAAGTTTATTATTTTGGACGAAGTCGACTATATGACAAATAGCGCTCAATTGGCTTTAAAATATTTAATAGAATATTATAGTAATTATAATGTTAGATATTGTTTAATTTGTAATTATATTACGAAAATAGATAATAATTTGCAAAACTATTTTTGTAAATTAAAATTCAATACAATTCCTTTTAATGAAATTCATAACTTCTTAACCTATATAATTAATAATGAAAAAATACAGGTATCAGATGAATGTTTGAAAAACATTATAAATACATTTAAAAACGATATACGAGCCATGATCAATTATTTGCAATTAAGTAAAGACAATATTAAACATTTTATTACTGATGATATATATAAAAATCTTTATATTATAAATAATAGCCGCTCTTATGAATATTTTAAAAAATCATTTTTGTCGTTAGAGCTAAAGCATAAATTCAATTATAGCGAGTTCATAAAATTATATTTACATAGTATATTGAAAAATAATATATGTAATATTGATAATAATGTAATAAATAAAATGGAATTTTTTATCAATAATTACAACAAATTATATGATAAAAATATTATACTTTATAATTTATATTATTTATTTAAAAATGATGATGGGCTTTCTTTAAGTTGAAAAAATATATGTTTTAAAAATACATATTAAATATTATAATTGAAACAATTATAAACAATAATTAACAATACTTAATAATAGTAATTATTCATGAGTATTGAAGGCGAATGGCTAATGTTTTTAGAAAACAATGACACGTCCAATTATAATAAATCCAATGATGATATGAAAAATGAATATGTAAAAAATGACATTGTTGACGAAGGAGTTGACAAAGGAGTTGACGAAGGAGTTGACAAAGGAGTTGATGATGCGAAAAATGATTGCCTTGATAATGCTTTCAATAGATCAAATGGAAGCATTATTAATTTACAAAAAAAGGCTATTCCTAAGCAAGATTTTGGTAAAAATTGTTCAAATATATATATTTCTACAAAAACTAAAATTTTGTTTTTGAATAAAAGCCTTGATATTTTCACAACATTCTGGCTTTTACCTATTACCGACTATAACAAACAAGAAAAAGGTATTATAAAAAAACAAATTAAATTTTCGTTTGAATGCAGGGACGAATATGAAAAAATGTTAGCGCAATCGCTTAATATTAGTAACGTTCATAATAAAATTATTACTCATATTGATACTGATAAAAAATTCAAGCATATTCGGAAATTAAGCATTGGACTATGTAAAAAAGATTTATTATATACCCGCAATAAAGATAAGAGTGCTTTCTATAATTGTTTTGTATTATCGCTAAGAATATATATTGCTAATATTTTCAAGGAAATACATGTTAAAATTTTCAATACCGGCAAAATAGAGATCCCAGGAATTCAAAACGATGAGCAGCTAAACATTATAATTAATGACTTATTGGCTATATTAAATAAGTGTATTGATAGTGAAATAACTTGTAATTATAGAATTACAGAAAATGTATTAATCAACTCTAATTTTCATTGTGGGTTTTATATTAATAGAGAGATTTTATATAGCATATTGCGGAATAAGTATAATATTAATGCAATATATGATCCATGTTCATATCCAGGAATTAGGTGCATTTATTATTGCAACGATAAAGACGTTAAAATTTCTTATATGATATTTAGAACAGGAAGTATATTAATTGTTGGTAAATGTGACGAAGCAACCTTAGATATTGTATATGAATATATTAAGAATATTTTATCAGCAGAATATGATAATATATTTACTGAAGGCTCCAGAATTAAGCAAATACAAAATAAAAAAATTAAGAAAAAATTCGTGTTTATTCAATAAGTATCAAGCAAAACATGTATATTATTTAACATATTAATATTATAGTTTGCATCTTTGACATGTGTATCAATTGTTTTTTCCATAGTGGCTCGCAATTCTAATATTTTGTTATTTAAATCTGTTATTAACGCATCTTTAGCATTAGCACCCATTATTTTTAATAACTTGTTTTCTAATGTTTTAATACAATTTAATTTGTTTGTTATAAATTTATTGCAATATATAATGTTTTTATCTTCGTCTTGATCATCTTTAAAATGCTCATTAAAATTAAAGTTGTTTACTATGTAAAATATATTACACACTATATTTGAATTGGCGTCGACCTCTTTTAATGTGTTAGTATTGTTAGTATTGTTAGTATTGTTAGTATTGTTAGTATTGTTAGTATTGTTAGTATTGTTAGTATTGTTAGTATTGTTAGTATTTGTTTGCTTGCATGACAAAATTGTTTTTTTATATGTAAACATGACAGCATCACTCAGTTTTAAATCAAAATTGGCACAATTAATGTTTATTTGAATTAAAAATTCAATAAAATATATATGTGCTTTTTCTAATAATGTAGTTATTGTTATGTTATTGCTTGTATTTACAACTAGCATTAAAAAAATATTTCTTAATAAAAACAATCCTTTTAAATATATAAATTCCAAATAATTAGGTTTATTTATATATCTAAACATCATATTTTTATAAAATATGTGCGTATATGTTTTTAATGCATTTATAAATGTAATGTATAATTCCATTATAATTTATAATATAACTATATAATAATGAATATAAATTATTTAAGAACATATTTTACAATATATATTTAGGAGGTTTTTAAGAAAATAATATTATATATAGCAAAAAACAATTTAAAGTTTTTTAGTATTACATTTATATAAATGAGTAGCGACAATGAAAAAGTAGAATTACCGCCTTCAAGTATATGGCCCCATATTGCGAAGATTTCTATTAATGAAGACAAGCCTATTATGTTGGATTATTGGCTGGATTCCATTGATAAAAAAGTCATGATTGGAGTTAAAGAAAATAAAGAAAAGTTATTAGTCAAAAATGAAGAAGAATATACCAGTCCAATTGTTAAAATATACAAAATTGAGGCAGTGTACATTATATGTACTGAAAACTCTATATATTTAGTCTCAACAAATATTGAAACGCGCAGAATAAGCTCATAAGGGGGGTCTTCGGAATTTGCCCTTTATAGTTTGTGGTTTTGTCTTTAAATAATAATATAATATATTATATTATATTATATTATATTATATTATATTATATTATATTATATTATATTATATTATATTATATTATATTATATTATATTATATAATATGTCTGCGCCCGTTTTTATTAATATAACACCGTATACAATTGAATATAATGGAGAAACAACATTATACCCCATAATAACTAGTCTAGCTTACGACTATCAAAAAGAAGTATTTTATGAGTTCATTAAACAAAATCCTCTAGCTATAACACCGGAAGGTACAACTGTGACTATCAACCGTAACCGCAGAATATATGATCTAAAATATAATAAAAAAATGTATGATAAAAATCCACCCACCGAACCGCTCGTTGATTTAAAAAGTTATTATTATACTCCTGATTCTGTAATGTCAACAAATAGAGAATATTTGGAAGATTTAGCGAAGATTGAAAATGGATCAGCTGGAAGAAAGTCAAATAAAAGAAAATCAATTAGAAGAAAATCAAATAGAAGAAAATCAATTAGAAGAAAATCAATTAGAAGAAAATCAAAATAGATGTAATTATTAATTATATATAAATGAATATTACTGAATATTATTTATAATATTATAAAGATGATTTGTAAAAAATATTATTTGTATATTATCTTCTTCTATTGAGAAATAATTATTTATAAAATTTACTATTAATTTTATTATTAAATATTTCTTTTCTTCATTTATTGCGTTATTAATTTCTTTAATATAATATAAAAAATTCTCTAATATATCAATTATAGAATAACCTTTATTTATTAGATTTAACATAAAATCTAGTGCTTCCTTTTTATTGTTATTGTTAATATGTTCAATTAATTCGTCATAATGTTCTATAACAATGTTTGATTCAATATCTAATTCTTTAACGTCTTTTAATGATATGAAATTATTATATAATAATATAATCTTTTCTATATTGTTTATTAAATTGTTTATTGAATTATTAGATAATTTTATTATATATTTCTTGATTGTGTCGTCAATAGTAATGTTTTCTTGTGTTAATATGTGTGTTAATATAATCCATAAACATGTATAAGTTACTTGCTCAAATTTTATAATATCCAATAAATGCAATAAATTATTATTTATTTTTAATTTATTGGAGGTTGTTAACATGAAAAAAATGCTGTTTTTGTGATTTTTTATTAACTCGAAAAAATACATTTGAATAATGTCCGAAAAGAATTCCACATCTTCAATAACTATAAACTTTTTATAGCTATTGTTTATACAGTTATTTATGAAAATACGCACCTCGTTTTTATAAAAATTAATTCCTTGATCTTTCAATAAACTAATATAACATACATTAGTTTCTATTATTTTCTTATTACCTTTATAATATTCTTGCAAAATTATATTTATTAAACTTGATTTCCCACACCCTGAGCTACCTTCAAATATTATATTGTAATAATTGTTTTTTATGAAGTTATTCAACAAATTTTTATTATTTTCACTTAACAATAAATCGTTAATATTATGCGGTTTGTATTTATGTATTAACAATTCATTCATATTATAAATTTATTGTATTATTACTTATAATTATTTAACTAATTATTATATTAATATTTAAGCAATTATTATATTAATATTTTAATATTAATATAAAGTTATGAATTATGATAATATGAATTATGATGTATATTTTAACATATTAAATGTTACTCATGATGCCACATTGAACGACATTAAAAAAGCATACCGGTTACTCTCCATAAAACATCATCCGGATAAAAATGGTAATTCTAGCAGTGAGCTGTTTAATAAAATAAATGATGCTTATTCAATATTAATTAGAAATTATGACAACATTAAACTATGTGAAAAGAAACAAGCTAATGATTTGGTAAATGCTAGCAGCGCCAATAGTAGCTCTACCAATGTTAACGCAAATGCTAGCTGTTCAAATACTATGATTTATAAATATACTAACTCAAGTTATGAAGACATTATTATTAACTTAACATTAAATTATAATGAGGCCTATAATGGATGCAATAAACCTATAGTTGTTGAAAGAAAAATTATTGTTAATAATGTTATAGGACATGAAAAAGAAACTCTTTACGTACAAATACCCAAAGGCATTGATAATAATGAAATCATTACATTAGTCAATAAAGGCAATAGTTATGTAAATAATGGTGTTAGTCACAGCAATGTTAAAATTATAATATTATTAAAACCTCATGAATTATTTGAGAGAAATGGACTAGATATTTTATATATTAAATCTATTTCCCTAAAGGACGCACTAATAGGATTTAGCTTTATGTTAAATCATATTAATAATAAAAGTTATAACATTAGTTGTAGCGAAATTATTCACTTTAATTATGAAAAAATCATAAATAATATGGGGTTTATGAGAGATGCTTTTGTAGGCAATCTTATAATTAAATTTAATATTTTATTTCCCCCTTCTCTCTCACTAGACACCAAAAAACAATTGGCAAAACTTTTATAAATCTAGTTATTGCGTTTATTAATCATTTCTCATTTGATTAGTTAATATTAAATATTTTGATAAATTAGTATTTGCTTCTAACACTTCATGAGTGTTTAACTTGCAAAACCAATTATATTTATTTCTTTTTAATAATTCATCACTTGGAATATATAAACCATAACTCTTAATATTTAATTCTAAATATGTAGACCCCATTAAATCCTCTAAATCTATTAATTTGTTAGCAATTGTTTTTGTGCCTAAAAACCGGCCATCTATTATATCTAACATGCCACATTTATTTTTTTGCAATAACCATTTATTAATTAAATCCTGAATACTTATATCGCTTGAATAATTGTTGCTATATAATATTTCTAAATGATTAATAAATTCTTTCATTGTTTTACATTCTTTAACACAGCCAATAAATTTGGTACATGGCATAACTTGCACGCTATGCGAATTAGAAGCACTGTTTTTAAATTCTCCACTAACCATTTTTTTACTTTCTAGCACCTTATCATAAACCTTATTTAATGACCTAAATAAAATAAAGGAGTTTTCTATATACATGCCGCCATAAGTATGTAATAACCTCATTATGTTTAATGTTCTTAAATTTGCTTTAATCGGATCACCTACTTTGTTCAAATCCATACAATTATTTTCTAATAGCTTACAAAACGATTCGTCATCTATTATAATAATATGAAAATAATCACCACACTTATTTATGATATTCATGATTGTTAAGTACAAATAATCCTGATTTAATTCTAGCGAATTACGTGAGCCGTAGGATTCCCATTTTCTGCTATTTTTAGCGTAATCAATGTGTAGCCATAATATAGGTTTCTTGTTTGCGCTTAACTTAATTATTGCGTCATCGGTTTGATCATTCAATAAATATTTCTTTATTACATTTAATTCCTCTACTTTTGTATTAGTGTCCACATTTATTTTAAATTTATTATAAATATAACCTACAGCTATTAATATTAATATACTTACAAATAAATTCTTAAAATTCAAATTTTTCATATTCATAATATATATAGTTTATATATAGATTAATTATAAAATTAATCTATATATTATTATAATAAGAGTTTTTCAAGATAGGGTTGAAGCATCAAATTTAACTAAATTTGCTATACTAAAATTACTTCCATTTGGTAATACATTACTTAAATAATTCATAGTAATTGTTCCATTTCTTACATCTCTAAATATATCTTGCAAAAATACTTGCTCCGTTTTGCCAAAATTATGTTGGAATAATTTATCCAAATCGGGAATATATATAATTTGTTGGTTGTATAAATATTGAGTGTTTGATGGAACTCTTTGAAAATCATAATAAAAATCAACTAATACATATTTCCATGAAGTCAATTTTGCCATATATGCTGCTGCTAAAAAGGACCATGCGTGGTTCGGGGTATTTGGTAAATAACCATATGGATTTACATACATCATACGATCCGAAAATTCTGTAGCTGTTAATGATTGGGTGTTTTTTATTATATTAATTGCATCAGTTATTTTGCTTTGTATGTCAAATCCGCTAAAATTAAACCCCATAAAATATGGTAACAGTGTAGCAAAACACTCTACCCACCAACCTGTAAGCGAGTTAGGAGTTCTTTCACCTACGTATGTTCTATCACGATGCCATCTTACTGGAACTACTGAATTTATTATTTGATTTTGATATACGTGACTATATTCATGACTTATATATGCATATATTCCATTTCTTAACCATTGTTTTTTATCATTTTTAGACATACTTATAAAATGATCACCATTCATATAGTTATAATGTATCATACCCATATCACAAGACATGTACATACGGCGTCTGTTAGCTTTTGTTTTATAACCTAAACAAATACCATCGCATTCCTCTGCTCTAATATATTGATTAGGTATACTATTACCCCAATCATCTATTTCCCAATCTCTGGCTATGATTGCTAATGCTTGACTATTTACACTATCTGTTCCCGGAGAAAAAGGTCCAAATTGTTTATCACCCACATTTATATAATGTAATGTTATTAAATTTGTATTTATATTAAAACTATTCCATTCGCTTTGAGTAAAAACTATATTAGTATTAGTATTAGTATTAGTAATTTTTGATGATAATGCATTCATTAAATTTGTATTGTTTATTACATAAGAAGCATCTGTGCTTCGTCTAATTTTTTCTACCCATATTAATGGATTTATAACAGGTGTTGCAGTTACAAAATGTGTTTCAAATTTGCCTAATGTATTTCCTAAATAATCAATTACTTTATTAATATTTTCAAGCTCTCTAGTCCAATTCCACCAATCTCCATAATTAGGTAATTCATTAACTAATGGAATATTTACTAACTTCCAAGGTTCATTAGAATTTACATGATTAGTATTCATTTGGTTATAATATATTGTAATTGGATTGTCTAATAAATAACTACTCTTTCTAGTATCATACCATCCTCTTATTGA
>Ga0214919_10003529_pt1 | contig 23555 bp, 21 predicted proteins | sample LL1503_MetaG_FD_177994 | JGI IMG/M metagenome (GOLD analysis project Ga0214919, IMG submission 177994) | Freshwater microbial communities from Lake Lanier, Atlanta, Georgia, United States - LL-1503 | ecosystem: Environmental > Aquatic > Freshwater > Lake | place: USA: Georgia | collected... | reverse complement strand
GAGCCTGCATCGGCCTTATTTTTTCCTGCAATATCAAAGGCAGTGCCGTGATCGGGACTGGTTCTTACAATAGGAAGTCCTGCAGTGAAATTCACACCCTCTCCAAAGGCCAATGATTTAAAAGGAATTAATCCTTGGTCATGGTACATGGCAAGTACGCCATCAAATTTTTCATGCGCACCTCTAGCAAAAAAAGCATCTGCAGAATAAGGTCCGTATACCAACATTTGTTGTTTGCTTTCTTTAATAGCTGGTTTGATAATTTCAATTTCTTCTTTACCTATTAATCCTTCATCGCCTGCATGTGGGTTCAATGCCAAAACAGCAATGCGTGGCGCATCTATGCCAAAATCTTTTTTCAAACTATTATTTAAAATACTTAGCTTTTGTTTTATTTTATCCTTGGTAATATGTTTACCTACTTCTTGGATAGTTACATGCTCAGTAACAAGTGCCATTCTTAAATTATCGGCAACCAGTAACATTAAGTTTTCCGTATTCCCAAAAGCAGCTTGTAAGTAAGGAGTATGGCCACTAAAATTAAAGTTAGGAGATTGTATATTTTTTTTATGAATAGGCGCTGTAACAATGCCATCTATTTGTTTGTTTTTTAAAGCAGCTACTGCAGCTTCTAAAGAAATCAAAGCATATTTTCCACCTAGCTCTGACATTTCGCCTGGCGTAATGGCAACTTCTTCTTCCCAACAGTTCACTAAGTTTACTTGTTTGGTATTTAATTTAGAAAGGTCGGTGGCCGCTGCAAAATTAATGGCATATTCTGGAAGCCCTTCTCTATAAAAATTGATGGACTTATTATTGGCAAAAATGACTGGAATGATGAAATCTAAGATACGGCTATCGGATAGTGATTTAATGATTAATTCAATGCCTATGCCGTTTAAATCGCCGCAGGTGAAGCCTATAATTGGTTTTCTGATGTCTGGGTTCATATCCATTTGATTAGGCTGTAAAAGTACGCACAAAAACCTAACTTTGCCTCATGCAATACACGCTAAAAAAATCATTGGGGCAGCATTTTTTAAATGACGCTCAAGTTTGTAAGGATATCCAAGCAGTATTGCTAGAAGAGCCCATTAAGCAATTGCTTGAAGTAGGTCCAGGGGCAGGGGCTTTAACGAAGTATATTCAAGACATACCCACTGAGTCTTTTAAAGCCATTGAATTAGACCGAGAAAAAGTAGCTTATTTAAGTACTGAATACCCAGAATTAAAAGACAAATTAATACTAGCCGATATTTTGGACGCGGCCCTTCCTTTTGACAATGAGTTTGTAGTGGTGGGTAATTTCCCATATAATATTTCTACCCAAATTGTTTTTAAAATTTTAGAATGGAAAGAGCAAGTGCCCATGATGGTGGGAATGTTTCAAAAAGAAGTGGCAGAAAGAATTGCAGCCAAGCCTAATTCAAAAGCATATGGTATATTAAGTGTTTTAACGCAGGCCTTTTATGATGTGACTTATTTATTCGATGTGCCACCTACTGCTTTTACACCACCCCCTAAAGTGATGAGTGGTGTGATTAAGCTAACTAGAAAAGATAATTTCCCAAAATTTGTTTCTGAAAAACTATTTTATCATATTGTTAAAATGGCTTTTGGTCAAAGAAGAAAAATGTTAAGAAATCCATTAAAGCCTTATTTTAGCGCAGCGCAATTGCAAGACCCTCTTTTTACCAAAAGAGCTGAGAATCTTACCTATGATTACTATGCGGCCTTAACCTTTAAAATGCATATTGAATAGATGGCTTTGAAAATTATTATAACAGCACCTGTACATTCTTTTTTACTGGATACTTTTAAAGAAAAAGGATATACCATTCAATACGAACCTGCTATGAGCTATGAAGCCTTAATGGATTGTATTGATACAGCGAATGGATTAATTGTAACCACCCGTTTAAAAATAGATGCAGCTATTTTAGCAAAAGCAAATCAATTACAATGGATAGGGCGCATTGGAAGTGGTATGGAATTAATTGATACCGAATTTGCAGCTAGTAAAAACATTGTATGTGTAAGTAGTCCTGAAGGCAATAGAACTACTGTAGGGGAACATACCCTAGGTTTATTATTAAGTTTAATGAACCGAATTCATAGTGCTTACAAAGAAGTAACAGAAGGTAAATGGATACGTGATGCCAATAGAGCAGATGAACTTACTGGAAAGACCGTAGGTATTATTGGACTAGGTAATACTGGGTCGGCTTTTGCAAAAGTTTTGTCAGGATTTGATGTAAATATTTTAGCACACGATATTTATAAAACTGGGTTTGAAACAAATCAAATAAAAGCAGCATCACTTGAAATGATTCAAGAGCATGCAGATGTAATTAGTTTGCATTTACCTCTCACTAGTTTAACGCATCATTACGCGAATACTGCTTTTTTTAACAGTCTACAAAAGAAGCCTTATTTTATAAGTACCTGTAGAGGGGCGGTTACTGAAACTGCTGCAGTATTAGCGGCTATTCAAAAACAGCAAATTAGGGGAGTAGGGCTAGATGTGCTAGAAAAAGAGCCCATTGAACAACATACAGCCCAAGAAATGGCTGTTTTAGAAGCACTTATGATGCATCCAAATTGTATCATAACGCCTCATATTGCGGGTTATAGCCATGAGGCCTACTATAAAATGTCTAAGGTGGTATTGGAAAAATTAGTCATCATTTAAGCAATATTTTATATCTTCGTACCATGCAACGCTTCACTTATGTGGCGTTGTATTTTTTTTATAACTAAACTAAGGATATGAGCGAAACTACAGTATATGTGACCCAAGAAACTTTTGATAAAATGCGTGAGCAATTACAAAAGATGAAGTCCGTAGATAGACCCGCTGCTTCAAGAGCCATTGCAGAGGCAAGAGAAAAAGGAGACTTAAAAGAGAATGCTGAATACGATTCTGCTAAAGAAGCACAAGGCATGCTGGAAGCAAAAATTAAGCAATTAGAAGCAACTATTTCGAATGCTAAAATTGTAGACACTAGTACTATTGATACAAGTAAAGTAACTATACTTACCAAGGTTACTATAACCAATCAGGCGACTAAAAAAACAATGACTTATCAATTGGTAGGAGAAAAAGAAGCCGATTTAAAAGCGGGTAAAATTTCTGCATCTTCACCTATTGGCAAAGGTTTAATTGGTAAAAAAGTGGGAGAGCTAGCAGAAATTCAAGCACCTAATGGGGTGATGAAATTTATGGTAGATAATATTACCATCTAATTATCTTCTAATTATTTTCTTACATAAATAAAAGCCATGACTCTTTTTTCAAAAATAATTAATGGCGATATTCCTTCGTATAAAATTGCGGAGTCGGAAAAGTTTTATGCATTTTTAGATATTTTTCCTTTGCAAAAAGGCCATACTTTAATTGTGCCTAAAATAGAGGTAGATAAAATATTTGATGTACCAGATACTTATTTGAGTGAATTATTAATTTTCGCAAAACCCATTGCTGCAGCTATTGAAAAATGTTTTGCTTGTAATAGAGTGGGTATGGTCACCGTAGGTTTAGAAGTGCCTCATGCACATTTGCATTTAATACCTATCAATACGGCATCTGATATGGAATTTTCTCAACCTAAGCTTTCCTTAAGTACTGAAGAATTTAAAGCCATTCAAGATTTAATTATAAGTAAATTATAAATCAGGGCTACTTTTTTAGTCGCTCTGGATTTTTAGTTAAAAAGGCCTCCCAGCTATTGGCTTTTTTAGAAGATTTTTTCCCTTTAATAATTTTTGCAGTTGGAAGTAGTAAGCCAGTGATTTGATAATGGTGACAAAGCGCAACGCCTAAGGCGTCGGTGGCATCATAATATTTGGGTTGTTTTTTAATAGATAAAATACGCTCTAGCATTTTCCAAATCATCTCTTTATCGGCATTGCCATTGCCCGTAATGGATTGCTTTACTTTTTTAGGCGCATATTCTATTACAGGAATTTTAAAATGCATAGCCGCTGCTATAGCCACCCCTTGAGCACGGCCTAATTTCAGCATACTTTGAATATTTTTCCCAAAGAAAGGCGCTTCAATGGCAAAATGGGTGGGCTCGTAAGTTTCTATTAATTCAATAATTCTTGCATGAATCATTTGAAGCCTTGCATAAATGTCTTTTTCCTTGGTCATTTTTAAGACATCCATTGTCACTAAGGCAGGCTTGGCGCCCCCTTTTAAAATTGCATACCCTAAAATTTGGGTACCTGGATCAATTCCTAAAATAATGGGTGTTTTTGACATGCACATTAAAGTTACAGATATCATTGCAAATTCCGAACTTTGTACTCAATGAATAAAGAGCTACTTAAAAAATTAAGAACTTATTTCAATAATTCTATTGGATTTATTTTGTTTCTTGTATGTGCAGTGGCTATTTATAATAAAGTAGCTACAAATGAAAATTTAAATCAATTTGGGGATCAAATTAAGCAGCAATTCTACACCATTGGCTTTTTTCAGTGGGCGGTCTTAATTATTTTATTTGCTTTAAATTATTTAATGGAATCTATTAAATGGAAGCTTGTGCTAGCTGAATTAAGCCCCACTTCAATTTTAAAATCTTATAAATCTGTTTTAGTAGGTCAGGCATTTGCATTTTTTACCCCTGCTAGATCGGGAGATTATGTGGGTAGAATTTTATTTTTAGAGGCAGGTAATAAATTAAAAGGACTAGCCCAAATGGCTTGGGCATCCTATGCACAGTTACTAGTAACCTTATTTTTTGGAAGTATAGGCCTGTTCTATAACCTCCCTTTTTTACCTTGGTTGAAATGGTTGGGGCCCTTCATTGCTGCTGCTGCCTTTATTATTTATTTTCATCCAGGTAATTTTACTGGTCGGCTAAAAAAATTATCGTTATTTCAAATTAAAACTACATTAAAAGGACAATTGATCTTATTTGCTTTTTTAAAATATTGTGTTTTTATACTGCAATATACCTGGGTGGTTATAATATTTAATATACCCATTGGCACACTAGATCTTTGGGTGGCCTTATCGGTCTTGTTTTTTTGCTTAAGTTTAATTCCCTCCATTGCTATAACTGATGTAGTTATTAGAGGACAGCTTATCGTTTTATTATTAAGTCCTTTTTATGACAATAGTTTAATGCTTATATGTGTAAGTACTATTATATGGGTTGTTAATTTTTTATTACCAGCAATTATTGGCTCAATTCTTTTAATAAATTACAAGATAAAGCAATAATTTTGCATGCTAGCTCCAACAATGTAAATAAGCCCCATGCATTTTTTATTTCTTTTATTCTCTTTTTTTAGCTTTTTACCAGTCCCTGATAAAGGCTTATGTAATTTAAATAATACTGCATTTAATGCAGGGGAGAAGATAAGTTATACCATTTATTATAATGTCATAGGGCTTTATGTGAATGCTGGAAAAACCGATTTTACAGTACAGTCCACTAGCTTCAATGACAATGATGCCTTTATTTTAACCGCCTTGGGCAAGTCCAATACCAAATATGATTGGATATTCAAAGTAAGGGATAAATATGAATCGGTGGTGGATGCTAAAACCTTATTGCCTTATCAGTTTACGCGTCAAATTAATGAAGGCTCTTTTCATAAGAAGGAAATGGTAAAATTTAATCAAAAAGCGAGAACTGCTAGTACTGAAGAGGATGTATATAAAACATCTGAATGTACTTTTGATGTGGTGAGTGCTGTCTATGCTGCTAGAAATTATAATTATTCAAACTTGGTCATGAATGATAAGATTTCTCTTAACTTTTTTCTTGATAAAAATTTATATCCTTCCTACTTCAAGTATTTGGGTAGAGAAGTGATTACTACCAAATATGGAAAATTTAAAGTAATTAAATTAGCACCCTTATTATTAAAGGGTAATATGTTTGAAGGGGGTGAAAAAATGACTATTTGGGTGACAGACGATGAAAACCATATACCTGTTCGTATTGAAACGCCCATTGTGGTGGGAAGTATTAAAGTAGATATGGTGGGCTATCAAAATATAAGATACCCCTTGAGTTCTTTAATTGAACTGGTGGATAATTAGAGTCAATAATTAGAGTCAATTATTGCACTATTTCTTTTAAGCTAAAACTAGCCCCCGCTCTTATTCCTTTCTCCGTTTCTATTAAACGACAGCATTCATTGACAGCGTCGTGTTCAAAGAATAAGATATAATTTTCCCTAAGCGCCGTAGTTAAAAACTTTTCTTTTTCTTCTAAAGTAATAAGGGGTTGCATATCATAACCCATCACATAAGGTAGTGGTATATGGCCAGTCGATGGAAGTAAGTCGGCCATATATACAATGGTTTCATTTCCAATTTTTATTTTAGGAAGTAACATACCTTCTGTATGTCCATGCACTACTAAGCAGCTAATAGCCTCTGTGAATTTTATTTCTTGTAAACTAGTAGTACTTTGAAAAGGGGGTAGCGTCATTAATTTAAGTTGACCACTTTGCTTTAAAGGCAGAATATTTTCAGTTAAGAAGGAAGCTTTTTCTCTTCTATTGGGATGCAAGGCTAAATTCCATTGTGTTTCGCTTACCCAATAAGTTGCATTAGGAAAGCTGGGTACTAATTTATCATCCAATTTTTTAATAGCACCACCTACATGATCAAAATGTAAATGCGTTAACAATACATCGGTGATATCTTCTACCCCTATATTTATTTTTTGAAGTGCATCCGCTAATGCGACTGTTTCATGAGGATAATAGTGACTGAAAAATTTGGCATCTTGTTTATCGCCCATGCCGGTATCTATTAATATAGTACGAGTCCCTTCTTTAATAACTAAGCAACGTAATGCCCAGGTACATAAATTATTTTCATCAGCTGGATTTGATTTATTCCAAATAGATTTTGGTACAACACCAAACATAGCACCACCATCTAATTTAAATTTACCAGTCTCTATACTAAATGCCTGCATGCCCTTTTAATTTTGAAGTGCGGTAAAGTAGCACTAAGCCAATGATAAAAAATATAGTTAAGGCCAATACCGAATTTCTTTGTGAGCCAGTTATTTCATTTATAAAACCAAAGCTAAACATACCTATTACAATGGCAATTTTTTCAGTAACATCAAAGAAGCTAAAATAACTTGTGGTGTCATGTGTCTCTGGCATTAGTTTGGAATAGGTACTTCTACTTACCGATTGTATGCCCCCCATTACAAAGCCCACTACAATAGCTAAGGTATAAAAAGGAACCACTGCATTTCTAGGTAAATAATAGCCCATAATACAGCCTCCAATCCAAATACAAATGGCCATCATAATGGTATTAAAATTACCCCACTTGCTTGCTAGTTTGGCCATTAAGTGCGCGCCTGGTATGGCTACAATTTGTATAATTAAAATAGCTAAGATTAAATTAGTAGTAGGAATATTTAATTCACTTTTTCCGTACAAGGTGGCGGCTAACATTACAGTTTGCACACCCATATTGTAAAAGAAAAAGGAGAATAAAAATCTTTTAAGTACGGGTAGATCTTTTAATTCAATCCATACTTTATGCAATTCTTTATAGCCTTGAGTAATTAGGTTCTTGCTATGTACCCCTTTTATGCCTCTGCCTTCGGGTAATTTAGAAATAGACAACCAACCAAACCCCATCCACCAAACACCTACTAATAAAAATGAAATTTGAGAAGCCTTGCCTACGGTAATGCCAAATAACTCCGGCTTTAATACAAAGACAAAACAGATAAGTTGTAAAAGCACCGATCCAATATAGCCCATCATAAAACCTTTGGCGCTAATGCGGTCGCGGTCTGCAGGGGCAGCAATTTCTGGTAAATAAGAATTGTAAAAAACTAAACTGGCCCAAAAACCCACGCAGGCAATAATCACTGAAAATAAACCACCCATAATATGATTACTGTCAAAAAAGTATAATGAAGCACAGGCTAAACTTCCCATGGTACAAAAGAAACGAAGAAATTGTTTTTTATTACCTCTATAATCGGCAATAGAAGAAAGAATGGGAGAGAGGATAGCTACAATGACAAAGGCAATAGCTAGAATATAATTATAGAGTGCCGTATTTGAAAATTCATAGGAGCCTATTTTAATTTTATCAATTAAAGTATTTTCATTGCCATCGCCAGTCACTGCTTCGTAATAAGCAGGGAAAATGGTAGAGGTAATCACAAGATTGTAAACACTATTAGACCAGTCGTACATGGCCCAAGCGTTCACTACTTTTTTAGAAGCTGTTTGCATTAGCAATTATTTAGTGTTTTAAAAATACTAATAATTATGCAACTCTCCTATAGGCGATATTTAGTTAATATAATGGGTGTATAAAAGCCCTAAGATGCTCAGCCCTAGTATAATACGGTACCAACCAAAAGGGGCAAAGCCTCTTTTTTGTACAATGCGCATAAAAAATTGAACACTTAATAGTGCCACCAAGAATGCTACTATCGCACCAATCAATAATGTAATGAGATTCTCTTTTCCAAAAACTTCCGGATTGGTTTTATATACATCTAAAGTACTTTTCGCAGAAGCGGCTAGCATTGTTGGCACTGCTAAGAAAAAAGAAAATTCTAAAGCTGTTTTTTTATTTAATTGTTGACTCATGCCTCCAATAATAGTTGCAGCACTTCGGCTTAGTCCTGGAAATAAAATAGATAAGACCTGAAAGCAACCAATGATAAATGACTTCTTGTATGTAACCTCTTCTTGATCTGACTCTTGAGCTTTTGCAGCCTCTGCTTTTGCAAAAAACTGATCAATGAATAGTAGTAATACACCTCCTGCTACCATGACAATGGGAATGACCCATAAATTACCTAAAGCAGCATCGATATGTTTTTTTAGGGCAGCTCCGAATATTAAAGCAGGGATGACTGCGATAATTAATTTAATATAGAAGCTATAATGTTTAAAATCGAAAAACTTTTTTCTATAAATAACCACCACCGATGCAATGGCTGCTAGTTGAATCACAATTTCAAATAAGTCTACAAAGGGGCTGCTTTCAATGCGTAAAAAAGGGTTGGCAAATTTCATATGCGCAGTACTTGATATAGGTAAGAACTCGGTAATGCCTTCGATAATGGCTATGATAATAGATTGTAAAGTATTCATATAATTGAATTTGATCAGTTTCTTAAATTAAAAAAGCGAAACTCACCAGATTTATCTGATCAAGCCTCGCTTTAATTTATTTCTTTTTATAATTTATGATTTTTTGAAAATCGCGTATATCTCTACGATAAAACCTGCGATCACCACAATAGGGGCAAGGGTAATACGTCTAAAACTATACACTTCTGATTCATTAAATACATTGGGATCGGCACTTTTGCCACCAGACATTAAGAACATGCCAACTACTATTAAAGCTGCTCCAATAAGCATCCAAGTGTAATTAGATTTACCAAAGAATTGAAGTGATTTAGCTTTTTCCTTCTGACTCATAATTTCAAATTTTATTTTGAATAATTTTTATAAAAATACTTCTACTAATTAATATAATTCGTCCAATTTCATTTTTAAATATTTCAGAACGCTTCGATAAGTACTAAATACCGAAATACCTACACCTAGTAAAATAAGGCCTCCAAATAAAATTAAACTATTGCTTATACCTTGTAGCATGCCTATTTGAGGAAACTGAGTGGTGGCCCATTCAATTAATCCAAATAAAAGGAAGATGGCTATAAAAGCGCTTATTAAACCATTTAATAATGCACGAATTAACAAAGGCTTAGAAATAAAATTACGCGTCGCACCTACCATTTGCATGGTCTTAATTAAAAAGCGATTGCTAAACATAGCCAAACGAATCGTGTTATCAATGCTAATAATAACAATAATGCAAAGTATAATGGACATTACTAAAAAAATGACTCCAATTTTAGTAGCTCTTTCATTTAAGTTAGTGACTAAACTTTTTGGATATTGAATATCTGCTACATCTTTGTTAAATGTATTTTCAATGGCAGCTGTAATTTTGGTTAAGCTATCTGTATTTACATAATCGGCTTTCGCAAAAAAATCGACACTTTCAGGAAGAGGGTTTGAGTCTAAAATTTCCCCCCAGTCTTCGTTATTTTCTTTATTCCAAATGGCCTTCGCCTTTTCTTTATTAATGTACTCTACATTTTTAGCATAGGGTTGGCCTGCTATAAACTTCTCAATAGCGCCTACCGTATTTTTATCAGAAGTTCTTACATAAACGCTAATACGAATATCCTCTTTAAAGCTGTCCCCAATAGACTGAAGATTTAAAAATAACCAGCCCATAATGCCCATAATAAATAAAACAATGGCCACCCCAACAATACTATAAATGTAGTTGGGTTTGCTGCGTTTTAGAGCCGATGTTCCGGTAGAAGCCATAGCATTAAATTTTTACTTGTTCGCTTTGCAAATGTAGGGTTTTGAACGCTAATGGCTTACATTTGCAGAGGGTGAATTCGGACATTTTTTACTCAAATTGAAGCGGACTCAAAATTTGGTTAAAGAATTGTTAGTTTTTCCTCCTTTTTAAAGAAAATCAAGAAATGGAGTATCAATTTAGGGCCATTGAAAAAAAGTGGCAAACTATTTGGCAGGAAAAAAAGGCTTATAAGGTAAGTAATGAATCTACGAAGCCTAAGGCTTATGTTTTGGATATGTTTCCTTATCCTAGTGGTGCGGGTTTGCATGTAGGCCACCCACTTGGTTATATTGCTTCAGATATTTTTAGTAGGTATAAAAGACTAAAAGGTTTTAATGTTTTACATCCCATGGGATACGATGCATTTGGTTTGCCTGCAGAACAATACGCTATTGAACATGGTGTGCATCCTTCAAAAAGTACTTATGATAACATTAATAATTTCAGAAAACAATTAGACAATATTGGATTTTGTTTTGATTGGGATAGAGAAGTGAAAACTTGTGATGCTAGTTATTATAAATGGACACAGTGGATTTTTCTACAATTATTCAATAGCTATTTTGATAAACAAGAGTCAAAAGCAAGGCCCATTACATTGTTAGAAGCCGCTTTTGAGAAGCAAGGCAATGCAAATCATATTTGCCCTGCCGACGCTACACTTAGTTTTACTGCCAACCATTGGAAATCGTATACTGAAAAAGAAAAGCAAGCTATTTTAATGCAATACCGCTTGGCCTTCTGTGGTTATGGCGAAGTGAATTGGTGTGCAGCCTTGGGTACAGTACTTGCCAATGATGAAGTGATTAATGGGTTTAGTGAAAGAGGAGGCCACCCGGTAGAAAAAAAGAAATTACGTCAATGGTATTTAAGAATTACAGAATATGCAGATAGGCTTTTATCGGGACTAGATACCATTCAGTTTAGTGAAGCTATGAAAGAAATGCAATCCAATTGGATTGGTAGAAGTGAAGGCGCTGAAATAGATTTTGCCATTCAAGGACATGCAGGTAGTTTAAAAGTATACACTACAAGACCAGATACTATTTTTGGCGTGGACTTTATGGTGGTAGCGCCTGAACATGCACTTATTGAAACAATTACACCAGATACACATAAAGCAGCCGTTGCTGACTATATTGCTTATGTAAAAAGCAGAAGTGAGAGAGAGCGTATTTCGGAGAAAAAAATTACAGGATGTTTTACAGGGGCTTATGTGACCAACCCATTTAATAATGCCTCAATACCTGTTTGGATTTCTGAATATGTATTAGCGGGTTATGGTACTGGAGCCATCATGGCTGTGCCTTGTGGTGATGATCGTGATTTTAAATTTGCGCAACACTTTAATATTCCTATTACCAATATTATTGGAGCCGCTTTTAATGGAGAGGAAGCCAACCCTACTAAAGAAGGTATTTTATCTAATAGCGATTTTTTAAATGGGATGGTCCAAAAAAAGGCCATTGCAATAGTGACTCAAAAAATAGAGGCCATGGGTATTGGCAAGTCTAAGATTAATTACAGAATGCGCGATGCTGCTTTTAGTAGACAAAGATATTGGGGCGAGCCATTTCCTATTAAATGGAAAGACGGGATTGCTTATCCTTTATCAGAAAAAGAGCTTCCTTTATTATTACCTACCGTTGATAATTATTCACCAGGTCCAGAAGGGGAAGGCCCCTTGGCAAATATTGCTGCTTGGAAAGCAGAGTATTATGAAACCAATACCATGCCTGGCTTTGCAGGCAGTAGCTGGTATTTTTTAAGGTATATGGATACTGCCAATGAGACCGAGTTCTGTAGCAGAAAAGCAAGTGATTATTGGGGACAGGTAGACCTTTACATTGGAGGAACAGAACATGCTGTAGGTCATTTATTGTATAGCAGAATGTGGACGAAAGTATTATTTGACTTAGGCCATATAGGTTTTGATGAACCTTTTAAGAAATTATTAAATCAGGGGATGATACAAGGGAGCTCTCGATTTGTATATAGAATAAGAGGCACGCAAAAATTTGTATCAAGTGGATTCAAACATGCGCATGAGGTAGATGCCTTGCACGTGGATGTAAATATTGTAGATGGCATTGAATTAGATACGGCTGCATTTATAAAATGGAAACCCGATTACGCTAAAGCTGAATTTATTTTAGAAGACGGTAAATATATATGCGGGGTAGAGGTAGAAAAAATGTCTAAGTCTAAATTTAATACCGTAAACCCTGATGACTTAGTAGAAAAATATGGCGCCGATACTTTTAGAATGTATGAAATGTTTTTAGGTCCGGTGGAGCAAAGTAAACCATGGGATACGAAGGGTATTGAAGGGGTGCACCGATTCTTGAAAAAATGTTGGCGTTTATTTTTTGATGAAATCAAAGGAAAGGTTTGGGTGGATGAGGCGCCTACTGCTGCAGAATTAAAAGTATTACACAAGGCTATTAAAAAAATTGAAGAAGATACAGAGCGTTATAGTTTTAATACCGCAGTAAGTAGCTTTATGATTTGCGTGAACGAACTAGCCGATTTAAATTGTCATAAAAAAGAAATCCTCTCTCAATTAATTATTTTGTTAACGCCCTATGCGCCGCATTTTGCAGAAGAATTATGGCAGGTATTAGGCATGGAAGGCTTAGTGGTAGATGCAGCTTACCCTGTTTTTGATGCCCAGTATGTAATGGAGACTGCAAAAGAGTATCCTATTAGTATTAATGGGAAATTAAGAGCCAATATACTTATTGCCCTAGACGCCAGTGAGGATGAACTGCGCGCTATAGTACTAGACAACGAAGTGGTTAAAAAATGGGTGGAGGATAAACCTATTAAAAAGCTCATATTTGTAAAAGGCAAGATGGTCAATATTGTAATTTAATATTTTAAAAATAAGCATGTCAAATTCACTTTTAGATAATACGAATAATGAAATCAACTCTTTAGACAAAGAGTTTGAGAATAGTATTCGTCCCAAAGAGATGGAGGCATTTGCGGGTCAGCCGCAGCTTATTGAAAATATTAGCATTTTTATTAAGGCTGCTAAAATGCGTGGTGAAGCCTTGGATCATATTTTATTTCATGGTCCTCCAGGTTTAGGTAAGACTACTTTAAGTAGAATTGTGGCCAATGAAATGGGTGTTCAAATAAAAGAGACATCAGGTCCTGTTATTGAAAAGCCAAGTGACTTAGCAGGTTTATTAACTAGCTTGGAGCCCAATGATGTTTTATTTATAGATGAGATACACCGCTTAAGTACGGTGGTGGAAGAGTACTTATATGCGGCCATGGAGGACTATAAGATAGATATCATGATTGATAGTGGTCCCAATGCAAGAAGTATTCAAATTAATTTAAATCCCTTCACTTTAGTGGGTGCCACTACAAGAAGTGGTTTATTAACGGCACCACTACTTTCAAGATTTGGTATTAAGTCTCGTTTGGAATATTATCCCGCCACTGTAATTGAAAAAATAATTCTAAGAAGTGCTGGTATTTTAAATGTAAATATTAATTCAGCCGCTGCAGGAGAAATTTCAAGAAGAAGTAGAGGTACACCCAGAATTGCGAATGGGTTACTTAGACGTGTTCGCGATTTTGCGCAAGTATTAAATGATGGTATTGTAGATATAGGCATTACACAGCATGCACTAAAAGCATTGAATGTAGATGAACATGGACTAGACGAAATGGATAATAGAATATTACTTGCCATTATTGAAAAGTTCAAAGGAGGCCCTGTAGGGATTAGTACCATTGCTACTGCAGTAGGTGAGGAGTCTGGTACCATTGAAGAAGTATACGAGCCTTTCTTAATACAAGAAGGTTTTTTACAAAGAACCCCAAGAGGTAGAGAAGTTACACAGAAGGCCTATAAACACTTAGGAAAGAAGCCCCCTTCAGGCCATGCTTCTAATAACCCTGAATTATTTAGATAGTTGAATAGTATATATTTTAATATTAAAAAAGACCCGATATACATAAAGCTATCGGGTCTTTTCTTATCTAATGAAATATAATTTAATAAAAACTAGTGTACAAATAACTTAGTTTTACTTTAAGCGACTACTAATCTAAATCCATTACCATGAATGTTAACAATTTCAATTTGATCATCCTCTCTTAAGTATTTTCTTAGTTTGGCAATGTATACGTCCATACTTCTCCCGTTAAAATAAGTGTCGCTGCCCCAAATTTTCTTTAATGCTTTTTCGCGGGTTAGTAAATCGTTAATATTTTCAGCCAACATTTTTAATAATTCATTTTCTTTAGGTGAAAGCACATGGTTAATTTCTCCCATTTTTAATTCTCTTAATCTTGGATTAAAATGGTATTTACCTAATTCAAATTCTATATTATCACTTACTTTATTATCTTCTTCATTTCTTTTGATAATGGCTTTAATTTTTAGCATTAACACTTCACTATCAAATGGTTTAGTAATATAATCGTCGGCGCCTAATTTATAGCCATGAATAATATCTTCTTTTAAAGTTTTGGCACTTAAAAAGAATAAAGGCACTTCAGGATCTATGTCTCTAATTTCTTCTGCCAATGTAAAGCCATCTACATGGGGCATCATCACATCTAGTAAGCATAGGTCAAACTTTTCTCTTTGAAAAGCAGCTAAACCTAAACGGCCGTCTCTTTCAAGGGTTACATCGTATTCGTCTAGTTCTAGATAGTTTTTTAAGACTAACCCTAAATTGCTGTCATCCTCACACAATAAAATCTTATACTTTTTCTTGTCTTCCATTTGATTAATTTTTCTTTTATACTTTTAATTCTTTTATATAATTGCTATATGATTGCTTCTTTTACTATTGCTTCTCTGGCATCTATGTAAAGAAACGATGATTCAATGCCTGGTTCAAAATATTAATTTCCAATCTTTTGTTAAAAACAAGCTGTTTAATGAACCTGTTATAATGTATTGTTAAAATGTATTATTTTGACTTCCTGTACAAAGGTCGCATATTTTACATTTACTTGGATTTTTTTCTCCAAAATAAGCGGCTAAATAAGTGCTTCTGCAATCCATATCATGGGCCCAGATATAGTCTGTAAACTGATTAATGCGTAGCTGAAATGCTTTTTTTCTAAGTTGATAATTATCAAGGTCTATTTTCATAAAAGCCGCAGCAGTTCTATTCCATAAGAATTGAACCACGGGTTGACTCTCTTTTTGTTCAAAGCTTATTTGACCTACCTGTGCCAAAAACATTAAGTTTTTTTGGACAAATTCAATGTCTCTTTGTAATAGAGAAGCAAGTAATTTTTCATTAATAAATTGAGGGCTATCAAAAATACCTCCGTAAGTTCTTAAAATGAATTGAAGTACAGCACCTGCCATAGGATTAGCCTGCTCAAATTCTTCAATGGTATTTCTATCGGCAATGACTTGCGCTAGAGACGGCTTAAAAGAACTAGCTGAAAACTTTACATGGCCTTCTTGTTCTATCCACTGCAGTGCACTGCGGGCAATTATTTTATCCCATTTAAAAATGGTACAAAAATTTTCAAAGTCAAAAGGATATTCTTGTTTTTCTCCTATGCCAATGGGTACTTGAATAAAATCGGCTAAATCTTGATAAACTTTTTTAATAATATCTATGGGTGGATATTTTTTTTCTTGAAGCATTTGCCAATAGTCCCAATCGTTTTGTTGAAATAGTAATATGGCTTCTGCGGACTTACCGTCTCTTCCTGCACGACCTGCTTCTTGGTAATACTGCTCAATACTATTGGGTAAGTCATAATGAATAACGGCGCGCACATCGGGTTTATTAATACCCATGCCAAAGGCGCTAGTACAAACGACAATTCGAATTTTATTGTTCATCCAATTTTCTTGCACTTTTTGTCTTGTTGCATAAGGCATGCCTGCATGATACTGCTCAGCTGCATAGCCATAGTCTTGTAATAGCCTTGCTAATTGACTTACATTATTACGTGTACTAGCATAAATAATGAGAGTGCCTTTTATATTTTCTAAGAGTTTTCGAAGGCTATGTATTTTAGTAGCTACCTTTTGAACGCGGTAAGATAAGTTGGGTCTTAAAAAAGAACTACTAATTACTGAAGCGTTCTTTAATAATAATTGTTTTACAATATCTTCTTGCACTAGGGGTATGGCTGACGCCGTCATGGCTAAAATAGGAATGGCCGGGAACATTTTCTTAATGGCTTCTAGCTGACGGTAGGAGGGTCTAAAATCATAACCCCATTGTGAAATGCAATGCGCTTCATCAATGGCAAATAAGGTAATAGGCAGTGCTTGTAAAAAAATTTGAAAAGATTTCTGTGCTAATTTTTCTGGTGAGAGGTAAATAAATTGATACTTACCCGCCAGTGCCTCTTTTAAAATAACTTCTTGCTGTTCATAATTAATTTCACCCCCTACATTAACTGCGCTTATATTTTTAGCTTTTAAATCCTTTACTTGGTCTTGCATAAGTGCAATTAAAGGACTTATAATTACGCAAATACCATTTTGATAAAGGGTAGGCACTTGAAAACACAAAGACTTACCAGCACCAGTAGGTAGTAAGGTAAGTACATCCTTGCCTTCTAAGACAGCTTCAATGACTTCTAATTGCTGAGGTCTAAACTGAGTATAGCCCCAATACTGTTTTAATATTTCTTGTACAGTTTTCAAAAGTGCTAGACCAATTTTTTCTTAAATAACCTTAATGAATTAATGGCTAGTACTACATCGCTTAATCCCATAATAAGCGCTCCGTAAGTGGGCCCCCAAGTACCAAGTAAGCCAAGGGCTGCCACCGGGATGGCAATAATATTATAGGAGAATGCCCAGGCTAAATTCTCTTTAATGGTTTCATAAGTTCTTCTACCTAGTCCTAAGGCCATAGGTAAATTCTTTAAACCTTGGTTCATTAGAATTACTTGCGCACTTTGTATGGCTATATGAGAAGCGTTGCTTAAAGAAATACCAATAGTGGCTTTCGCCAAGGCAGGAGCGTCGTTAATACCATCGCCTACCATGGCAGTTGGACTTATTTTTGTAAGCGTTTCTAATTTATTTAATTTATCGGAAGGGCTTTGCTCACTAATAATTTCTTGAATGCCTAAGGCCTTGCCCACTTGTTCACATTTTATTTTTCGATCACCACTTAATAATATAGTATGAATACCTTGTTTATGCAAAATGGCAATTACTTCTTTTGCTTCCATTCTTATTTCATCTGCCACATCAATCCAGCCTAAGAGCGTATTATTTTTTTGAATATAAATATTATGACCGTCCTGCGCTTTAATTTCTTTTAGTGAAGCAAAAGAACCTGCAAAGTAAGTATTGCCTTCTTTGTCCGTAGCTTGAATGCCCATTCCTTTTACTTCTTCAATGGTTTTCCATTTTATATCTTCTTTATTTTTCCAATGCGTGCTAATGCATTTTGCAATAGGGTGGTTAGAATATTTTTCTAAAGAGTAAGCAATTTTTTTAAACTCATCTTCTGCTAATCCTGCTTCTACATTAAAATGGGTAATAGTGAAATGGCCAGAAGTTAAAGTACCGGTTTTATCAAATACAACTTGCTTGATGTCTTTAAAAGTTTCTAAACTTTTTGCATTTTTAAATAAGACTCCATTTCGGGCGCCTCTACCAAGCCCCACTGCAATGGCTGCAGGAGTAGCCAAGCCCATAGCACAGGGGCAGGAAATAACCAGTACAGCAATGGCTCTTAGCATACTAGCCCCAAATCCAATATCGGTTAAAATGAAGTTGCCAATAAGTGTAAGTAGGGCTATACCTAAAACCAAGGGAACAAAGACTGCGCTAATTTTATCGGCTAAAATTTGCACCGGTGGTTTTTCTCCTTGCGCCGCTTTTACCATTTTTAAAATATTTGCAAGCACAGTATCGTCGCCCACGGCAGTGACATAGGCTTTAATGGTTCCGTTTTCAATAGTACTGCCTCCTAATAATATATCATGCATTTTTCTAAACACAGGCACACTTTCTCCAGTCACAATGCTTTCATTCACACTGGCCTCTCCCCATAAAATTTTACTATCCATGGGAATGGTTTCCCCTGTATTCACTAAAATAATATCACCCACTTTTAAACTTGTACTCTCTACATTAAAAATTATTTCTTTGTGATTTTCATCAAAGACAATCATATTGGCCATTACTTTTTGCGCTTTTACTAAATCCTTTAAGGCACGTTGTGTAGATTGCACAGAAGCATCTTCTAAATAATTACCAAAAAATACTAAAGTAATAATGGTGGCCGTGGTTTCATAATAAGCGAATAAGGCGCCTTGTCCAATGAGGGTTCCATATAAACTATAACCAAAGGATGCGAGTGCGCCAATGGCTACTAGTACATTCATATTAGGAATGCCCTGCGTAATACTATACCAAGCACTTTTTCCAAAATAAGACATGCCTATAATAAAAACGGGTAAGGTAAAAGCAAGTTGAACATAGGGGTTCATCAAAAAATGTATATGCACACCTGGAAGCATATGCAGCACTAAAGGAGCTGTAAACAAAAAAGAAAAAAGTGAGCGGTCTCTATTATTATCCAACCATTTTTTAGTTTGCTTTTCTTCCTGCCCTCTCACTTTGTAGCCTAGTTTTTGTATCCCCTTAATTAATGTTTCTTTTTTTATTTCAGAAGGCATTTCGAACTGCACTTCTCCTTCCATAAAACTTACCTTAGGTTCTGTGATGCCACTCGCTTGTAAATATTTATGTATAGATAATGCGCAATTGGTGCAACTCATTCCGTCTACCTTCCACTGAACTGATTCCATATCCTTGATTTTCACCCTAAAGGTACGAAGACATTTTAGCTTATTTTAAAGCATTAATACGCTAGTAGAGATTCTATTCTTGCCTATCTTTGCCCCATGGAAATGAGCTATTCTTTAAGCGAACTAAGTCAGGTGGCAGGGGCCCTCTTAAAGGCTTATGGTCAAAAGCCTATCTGGGCATTTCAAGCGCCCATGGGTGCGGGTAAGACTACCCTGATAGCTGCTATTTGTAAAGAAATGGGCATTACCGACCATGTTACTAGCCCCACTTTTGCCATTATGAACCAGTATGATGCGGCGGGAAAATTAGTTTTTCATATGGACTGGTATCGTATCCAAGACGAGAAGGAAGCCCTTAGAACGGGCATAGAAGCTGCTTTTGAAGAGGCCGACCTTTGTTTTATAGAATGGCCAGAAAACGCCAAGGGCCTACTTCCAGAAGATACCCAAGTCTTTCAAATTGAAATTTTAGATCCTGAACATAGAAGGATTTTTATACCTTCATAAAAATATTTTTTACAATGAGTAGTATCAAACCACAAATACATAGTGCTTTTTCCTATGAAACACAGGAAGAGGTATTAGATATTCCTCAAAAAAGTAAGCCCTTATTAATAGGTATTCCTAAAGAAACTGCTTTTCAAGAAAATAGAATTGGACTTATTCCAGAAGCAGTAAGTGTGCTGGTGGCCAATGGGCATGAAGTACTCATGCAATCAAATGCAGCAGAGGGTAGTAGATATTCAGACAATGATTATTCAGAAGCAGGCGCACAAATTGTAGTAGATAAAGAGGCAGTGTATAAATGTCCCATACTTGTAAAAACAGCACCGCCCGTTGAAGCCGACCTGCCTTATTTACAAATGCATCAAACTATTATTTCTCCCTTGCATTTAACGGCGGTGAAAAAAGAATTGATGGAGCAATTGATGGCTAAAAAAATTACCGCATTAGCTATTGAAAATATAAAAGATGAAAATCAAAACTATCCTATTCTAAGAAGTATGGGAGAGATTACAGGAAGCGCTGTTATGTTAATTGCAGGTCAGTACTTAAGTAATTTTAATCAGGGCAAGGGTATTTTATTAGGAGGCATTAGCGGTGTGCCACCCACCAAGGTGGTGATTATTGGCGCCGATATTATTGGAGAATTTGCTACAAGAAATGCACTAGCCTTAGGCGCCAGTGTGAAAGTGTTTGATAATAATGTTTCAAGATTACAAAGACTTCAAAATAATTTAGGACAAAGAGTTTGGACAAGTGTATTAGAGCCAAAAATTTTAGCCAAGCAACTTAAAACTTGTGAAGTAGCAGTAGGAGCTTTACGAAATGATTTTGGAAGAGCGCCCATTGTAGTAACAGAAGAAATGGTGGCTGCGATGCGCCCAGGTAGTATTATTATAGATGTAGCCATTGATAGAGGCGGATGTTTTGAAACCAGTGAGTTAACCAATCATGAAAACCCCATTATTATTAAGCATAATGTACTTCATTATGGTGTGCCGAATATTCCTAGTGGGTTTGCGCGTACCGCTAGTCAGGCCATTAGCAATGTACTTATGCCTTTATTAGTACAAGTGGGAGACCAAGGAGGGCTTGCTGAAATTATTTGGCAACAAGCGCATTTAAGAGAAGGCATTTATTTATACAAAGGGGCTTTGACCGACTTGTATATTAGTGCAAAATTTGATTTGAAATTTACCGATCTGAATTTGATCATTGCTAGTAGAAGCTAGCCTAGTTTGTAATCCATTAAGTTTACTTGCGCTTTACAGAAATGATATTCTGCTGGATCATTGCTACCCACAATAATTAATTTATGCATAGCATAATCTTTAATTAAGGTATCATACAAAGCGTAACCTTCTTTATCTAAATTACTGCAAGGTTCGTCTAATAATAAAATAGGGCAGTCGGAAAAAATAGCGAGTGCTAATTTTAATCTTTGTTTCATACCACTACTATAATAACGAATTTGTTTATGCGCTGCATTTTTTAAACCAATGAGCTCCAGTATTTTTTCATAACTCAACTGTTTTTGAATAGATTTAAATTGAGCTTGAAATTCAAATTGTTCTGTGGCGGTAAACTCTTCTACTAATTCTAAATAAGGAGCTGCAAAACTAATTTGCTGATAAATATTAACGGCATCAAAAGGACTCCATGATATGTTACCCTTGGTAAGACTGCTATATCCCGCAATAATTTGTAGTAAAGTACTTTTCCCAGAACCATTATTTCCAACCAGTGCATAATGCTTGCCTGCTTCAAATTGAAAATTAAGATTTTTAAAAATCCATTCTTTATTAAAACGTTTGCAGGCTTGTTCTAGGCTTATTTGCATAAATGATTAGTCTTCTTCCACCACTCCTTTACCAAATCTTTTAATTACGCCTCTACCGCTTTCGCGAATAAAGGTTACAATTTCATCACGCTCATCGGTGGCTGGAATTTCTTCTTCAATAAATTCAAGTGCTTGCGTGGTATTCATTCCTTTATTAAAAATATAACGGTAAATGTCAAGTATGTGGTTAATTTTTTCTAAATCAAAACCTCTTCTTTTCAATCCTACACTATTCACGCCACCATAACTTAATGGATTACGCACTGCTTTAATATAAGGAGGTACATCCTTACTTACCAAGCTACCTCCAGCGATATAAGCATGTTGACCAATATTTACAAACTGATGCACGGCACTCACACCTGCTATCCAAGCATAGTCACCTAAGGTAACATGGCCTGCAATTTGTACACTATTACTTAATATGCAGTGGTTACCAATAATACAATCGTGTGCAATATGACTATAGGCCATGATTAAACAGTTGTTACCCACTTTAGTAATCCATCTATCGGAAGTACCTCTGTTAATGGTTACAAATTCACGAATGGTGGTATTGTCTCCAATTTCAACAGTTGTTTTTTCTCCATTAAATTTTAAATCTTGTGGGTCGGCACCAATAACAGCACCAGGGAAAATGCGACAATTTTTTCCAATCTTAGTGCCATTCATAATAGTTACAGAACTTCCAATCCAAGTACCTTCTCCAATGACTACCTCGCCGTGTATCACGGTAAAAGGATCAATTTTAACATTGGATGCAATTTGTGCATTCGGATCTATATAGGTAAAGGGATGTGTCATAATTATTTTAGGGGTTCAATTATTTATCAGTTCTTTTTACAACTTGTGCTACTAGGTCAGCCTCGGTAGTTACTTTTCCGCCAACATAGACCGTTCCACGCATTTCACAAATGCCTCTTCTAATAGGACTGGTTAATTCCATTTTTAATAACATGGTATCGCCTGGTCTTACCATTTGCTTGAACTTACAGTTATCAATTTTTAAAAAATAAGTATCGTATTCTCCTTTCGGCATGGCGTTAATACAAAGTATGCCACCTGTTTGTGCAAGCGCTTCAATTTGTAATACACCAGGCATAACTGGATTGCCTGGAAAATGTCCAGGGAAAAACCATTCATTAAAGGTTACATTTTTAACACCCACAATTACTGTGTCTGTCAATTCAATAATTTTATCTACAAATAAAAACGGATGACGATGTGGTAAAGTTTTTTCAATTTGTTCTAAAGCAAATACAGGGGTAGCTGTTGGATCATAAACAGGCACATCTTTAACATGCTTATTTTTTTTGATGTACTGCTTAATTTTTTTAGCAAATTCAACATTACTACTATGACCTGGTCTGTTGGCAATAATGCGCGCTTTAATAGGATAGCCAATTAATGCAAGGTCTCCCACAACATCTAATAATTTATGTCTTGCAGGTTCATTGGGAAATCTTAATTCTAAATTATTTAAATAGCCTTCGCTTTTTACTTCAATTTTTTCTCTTTTAAATACCTTGGCTAAACGACTCATCTCTTGTTCAGACACAGGCTGGTCCACCACTACAATGGCGTTGTTAATATCGCCTCCTTTAATCAAATCATTTTTCAATAAAGCCTCTAGCTCATGTAAAAAACAAAAGGTTCTACAAGGGGCAATCTCAGATTTAAATTCTTTAATGGTTTTCAAAGCGGCGTGTTGTGTTCCTAAAACCGGACTATTGAAATCTATTAAAGTAGTTATTTGATAATCTAATGCAGGAAGTGCTACCATTTCCACACGCTTGGCGTCATCGTAGTGAAAAATATTTTCATCTATACTATACCATGCTTTCGCCGCATCTTGTTCTACTACTCCTGCTTTTTCTATAATTTCTATAAAAGGAGAGGAGCTACCATCGATAATAGGAATTTCAGGTCCGTTCACTTGTATTAAACAGTTGTCAATACCTAAACCTACTAGGGCAGCTAGAATATGTTCTACGGTGCTTACTTTAGCGTCGCCTACTTGTA
>Ga0214919_10003528_pt1 | contig 23561 bp, 14 predicted proteins | sample LL1503_MetaG_FD_177994 | JGI IMG/M metagenome (GOLD analysis project Ga0214919, IMG submission 177994) | Freshwater microbial communities from Lake Lanier, Atlanta, Georgia, United States - LL-1503 | ecosystem: Environmental > Aquatic > Freshwater > Lake | place: USA: Georgia | collected... | reverse complement strand
AGCTTGTAATCAAAATTCGATCACTCTTGCTGTGAATCAAAATATGAGGTTTGATCAGTCCGTTAGGGTTGCTAAAACACTTTTAAATTCCGGGAAGCTGGGAGATATTGTTCTTGCAACCATAGAAATGCGGGCCATTCCACATTGGATGCCATGGGCTCAAGGACTAAAGTCCCTTTCAACTTTTATAATGAGTATTCATCATTTAGATACTTTTCGTTATTGGTTGGGCAATCCACACCGGGTTTTTGCTAGCACTACCAAAGACCCTCGTACTAAATTTCCCCATACTGACGGAATTAATTTGTACATTCTTGAATATGATTCGGGTACTCGGGCTTCTTCTTGGGACGATGTTTGGACGGGGCCGGCGAAGGAAGGTGCGGGCGATGATATTTATATTCGCTGGCGCATCGAAGGTACTCTTGGTCTAGCAAAAGGCACCATTGGTTGGCCTAAATACCCCGAAAAAACCCCCAGCACCTTGGAGTTCACTACCGTTAGTGATAATGGTAAATGGCATTCGCCTACCTGGGGCGAAGTCTGGTTCCCGGATGCTTTTGTTGGTACGATGGCGCAAATGTTGCGTGCGGTGGAATTGGGCACGGAACCAGAAATCAGCGGCAATGATAATCTTCAAACCATTGCTTTGTGCGAAGCGATTATGATTTCAGCTTCAACGCATCAGGCAATAAATCCGAGTACTATAATTGGAGCAATTTAGTTGAGTTTGGATGAGAGCGAATTGCTTTAATAATCCCTGATGCTTTATTTAAAGTTTCAAGGTACTCATCATCTGGTTTTGAATCTGCAACAATACCCCCGCCTGCCCCAAATTGCAGCCATTTTTCTGATGAAAATATACTTCTTATCAAAATATTAGTGTCCATTGATCCATCAAACCCAAGATACCCCGCACTACCGCAATATACGCCGCGAGGAGATGTTTCCAATTCGGATATGATTTCCATCGATCTTATTTTTGGGGCGCCGGTTACAGACCCGCCAGGAAAACATGAAAGTAATAAATCTAACGCATCATGTTCCGGCTTTAAATTTCCTGTAACTTTTGAAACCAAATGATGCACATTTGAGTAGCTTTCCAGTTTGCAAAGTTCTTCCACTTGAATACTTCCAAAAGAACAAACTCGCCCTAGATCATTTCTAAGCAAATCTACAATCATTACATTTTCAGCTCTATCTTTCTCGCTATTTAAAAGGGATGTAGCAAGCTCGATATCTTCTTTTTCTGTTTTTCCTCTGGGCCTAGTCCCTTTAATTGGGCTTGTTATTACTTTGTTGTTGCGCAAGGTTAGAAATCTTTCAGGAGATACGCTTAAAATATTTCCCTTTGATGTGGATAGATAACACGAAAAAGGCGCGGGTGATACTTTTGAAAGTAATTCGTATAGCAATCGGTCTTCGCAAAATTTTGGATGCCAGAACCTCTGTGATAAATTCACCTGAAAGGAATCGCCTGCATTAATATATTCAATACTTCTTTCAACACTATTCATGTAATCATTTGCAGAGTTATCACAATAAAAATGTTGCCCTTCAAACAACCTGAATAAATTCTCTGGTACTTTATAGTTTAATTCTATTGTAGCGGAATTTTTATGATTCCCTCTCGCTGGGGTTTCAAGAAGTTTCATTACCATTTCTGCACGGTTTTGGGCCCGTAATATTTGTAAATGCTCTACTGTTTCAGGAAAACCTGTTGACACCAACCAAGTTTGATTATTTCTTAAATCAAATGATAGTACCCAGTCGTAAAACCCTATTGATAAATTGGGGGAGGGTACAAAAGAACTTCGGTCCAATGGTAATTTCTCAAGTTGTTTTGAGAGTCCATATCCAAATACCCCAGCTATTCCCCCTTGAAATGGCGGTACTCCTTCCGTTGGTTTAATTTTCCAGCGGAGGTATTCTGCTCTTAGCGTTTTTAAAATGTCACCTTGTTGATTGTCGTTTGCTTGCTCTTCTAAAACATTAAATGGATCTGCACTTATAAAAGCATAATCGCTTGTTTTGTCGTTTCCATCTAAGAGCAAAATACCTGGAAGATCTTGCAATCTTAAAAAAGCTTCGCTTGGACTTATAGGCAAATTTATTTTCTTGATGTATGGCGTTATCACTTTTTAATATTTTCCGTAATTATAAAGCTTGTAATATTTTATTTGTCAATCATTGGGTTGCGATGTATGGTTTCTTCCCGCGTTAAGAAACCCCATTGTAATTCCTGGTCTTGAGAATAGTTTTTTCCTAGTGTTATTGCTGTCATTGCTTTACAAAGTTCAAACCCCAAATAAAAAGCATGTGATTCATCGATGGTTTCAGTTTTTTTTACTTCCTCAATTAATTTATAAGGGTCTTCCCCTTTAAGATGAATATTTTTATTCATTATGTGAATCAAACCCTCTTCAGCAAATATTCGAAAATTCTTGTCTTTTATTTCTAATTTGAATCGGTTTAAAGTTTCCTCACCATGCTTTCGATAAGTTGGATCTCTCAATAAAAGTAACCCAGATTCTAATCGCTTGGGAATTACCTGCTTTGTGATCGCATGATACATGAGTTTTCTGGCTAGATCTATTTCTTTAACCGAAGTCCTACACCAGTTTATTACCGATGTGGTTAAAACACTTTGTATGTTTAACTCTTGGCAAATGGCAATTAATATTGCATTGATGCCTGCGGAATCAGAATCTGTTAGTTCAGTTACATTTCCCGTTCCCATCATCATGGGAATTGCGGGATAAAGTTCTCGAGCTTTATAATAACCCAGCAGGGATCTTGCGAAGCCGTGTCCTATGGGTTCAAGGATTGGGTCGATTCTGAATTTGCGATTCCAGCTTAACAATTTTTCGACACATTTAGTTAAGGTTTCGGGTTTGCCTGGCTCCTTTGGTATTAGAACAAATTCGCAATCTAAATCTTTGGCAATTTCTAGATTATCTTCGTTGATACTTAAAACTAAATCAGCGCCTGCTTTCACTGCGTTTGTAACTTCTTCTGGATTGAAACTATCTATTGATACTTTGAAATTTAACTTTTTTAGTCTTCGAACACATTCTCCCACTTGTTCCCATGGCTTTCCCGGGTTCATTCCTAAGTCAATAATATCTGCACCTTGGGAAGCAAGATGAATAGCCATCGTTTCGATTTCATCCAAAGATAAATCAGGGGCATGATTAATCTCTGCAATTATTTCAATGTTATATTTCCCATAATCTGAGTTCTTTTGATTAACATCACTAACTTTAAAGAACTCAGGCAAATCTCGAAGGTCTTTTGGGCCTTTGATGCAAGGTATACCCGTGTGATTCTCTAAAATTTTTGTTTCTCCTCTGCATAAACCAGGGATGATTATTTTGTCGGGTTTCGTTGTTATTTTCAAATGAGAACTGATCCATTCCATCGTTGCCAACGCTGCAACATTAATTGGTAATGTTGTGATTTCCCAATCAAATGGCAGAACACCCGTCATTCTGGAAAGTAAATCCTTGAGCGATGGGCTTGCAAGTTTGCCTGTTACAAATAGTAACTTATCCTTGGACATTTGATGTTTGCCTGAAGGTTCTTTCGTATGAAGTTATTTTACAGAAAAAACACTATGATTCTGAATTTAATTATATTAATGGCGATTAATCAATTAAGTCAGAGTATCAGAGACTAAGGGTTTTCTTGGATGTAAGTTTTCCATAGCAGGAGAACTTTAGCTTTATCAGAATCCGGTAAAAGATTTGGATTACCAAAATCTTTGCCAGTAATTGATTTTAAACACAAAAAAGCAGAATTACGAACCCATGCGGAGTTGTCATCTAAGGACGCAACAATTTTCGCCAATCCGATTTTTTGGTTTCTAAGTGCGATTGCAGAAATTGAAGCAGCTCGAATTTCAGGGTTATCATCATTTAAGTATTCCAGCAAGGTTTCTGCATTAAACCGAGCAAGCCTTTCCGCGAGTGCTTTCCTAGCTTCAAATTGTTGAGATCCCTCGAGTTTTGGTATAGAAGCAGTTATTGCCTGAGTATATTCAACACCTTTTCCAAGTTTATATTCAGAAAGAGCATTAAGAAAGTTTTCTGGTTTACTATTTATTAGCATTGCTAAAAAAGATTTTTCTTCAGGCTTAGGATTGGTTTTTTCTTTGGTATCTTTTATGTTGTTAGTGTTGTTATAAGTTATTTTTCCTTGAGTTGCTCCTTTTCCATCTCCCGTGATTGCCACTTTAATTCCGCCCGTCTTTGAAAGATTTGCAATAGCTTCTCCGCCAACTCCACCACTTTTTAGTTCTACTAGTCCTAAATTATTTGTTTTTCCGCGGAGAAGGGTGGTTAGGTCTTCCGCAAAATTAGATTTCGTCAGAAATAAAATTGCAAAGCAAGTATCTGCGTTATAACTTGCGTAATCACCTTTCCAAGATCCATTAACGGATTGGTTTACTAGGAGAATCTCAGCGCCCCATGAGTACCAATCTTTTCGCCCTATGAAATCTAATCCTAGACCAGTTGCGGCCCTTTCTAGTGACCATAAAAAATAATAACTTTGCCCTCCTTGTTCCCCTAACCGTGGTATCAACCCTTCTTTACCTTTGCCTGCGGGTGTACCTATACAACTTGCCAATGCAAAAAGGCCCCGCCCTAAAAATACATCTTTACTAATATCAATTCTTTCTGAAGGTTTTAGCTGCCCGCCAATTTCTACGAAAAATCCAGAAGCTAATCCGAGGCATAATAATCCAGCACCTGTCATGGTTGGTGAAGATGGTTGGTTCCCCCCATTTCCAGAATATGCCCAGCCTCCATCCTGCGCTTGGGTGGCGCGGAACTTTAATAAAATTCTTGAAAATGCAATGTTAATTGGTATTCCATGGCGTCTTGATACCCATAATGCAAAAGTTGCGAATTGAGTATTTGAATTGTCTGATCCGCCATCATTGTTGTTAGCTGTTGTTTTTTCTTGATATATGACTTTTATTGCCCGCACTACTTCGGGGGAAAGATCTTCAAATGTTTTCTTATTGTTGAACTTAGGAAATGTTTTTGAAGCTTTTAATTCAACCAGTTTTTTTTGATTTGATTGCAGGCGTAATAATTCATCATTGTTTGGACCAGGGCAATTATAGCCCCAACCTCCAGACTGTGTTTGCCCAGCGAGTAAGCGCATTGCCAAAGATTCTATTATTGCAATATCTTCAACTTGGCTTAATCGGTCAAAAAATATCAAACATAATGAAATTGAATAAGTGTGAGTTGTTGTTTGAGCATTTTTTCTTATTGCTGCAATTGCTTTGGCTAAAGCAGGGTCTTCTTGCGTTAAGCCAGATTCTAATAAAGCCAATCCTGCTAAAGCTGTTGGGCCAATATCGTTGTCTGACCATGTTCCATCAGGTTTTTGAATGGTTTTTAAAAAAGTAATGCCACGAGTAATTGCAGAATCAATATTTTGTTTTGAAAAAGAACTTTGAGGTGTATTTTGAAAGAAGACTGATTGATTAAAAAGAAATAAGATTAAAAAATAGCTGTTCATATTTTGTACCAATAAAACCATGATTTCGTGCTAATAAGTATATTATCTTTAAATGATGTCTTTTCCTAATAATCCTTTGATATTTCAGATGCTATCATTAAGATCATTGATGCAATAATTTTTTTACTTTTGTTCGGGATATTGATGTCTAATAAATTAGGTCAGCCTGAATTTCCCTCATTTTATTGGAAGGTTGATATAAACCTTGGTTTAATTTCTTTTAATAAAGAATGGGCGAATAATATTCTTGATAAGAATAGGCATTCTTGGTTAGACCAGATTCATGAAGATGAAAAAGATGATCTTTTGAATGCAATTGATTCCTCTAAATTTCTTAAAAAGCATTTTTCAATCGAGTTTCGCCTTTGCAATCCGCATCAAAATTGGGTCTGGGTCCACGGGCGATTCCAACCTTTTTTTGATCATTTGCAAAATGTGATAGGGTTTGATATTTTTGGTATTGAGTTCGAATTACAAAGCCAATCAAGCAAATCCAATGTTTCGCGTTTACTTGCTGCAGAAGATGCAAGCAGGGTTAAAAGTGGATTTCTAGCAAATATGAGCCATGAAATCCGGGCCCCCATTCAAGCCATCGTTGGTTATGCTCATATGCTTGCGGACTTGGAACTTTCGGCTGACGAAAGAAAAAAAATGTCTAGGGCAATGGCACGGAGTGGCGATTTTTTACTTCAATTAGTGAAAGACATATTAGACTTTTCTAAAATTGAAGCAGGTAGAATGGATATTAATATCTTGCCTGTTTCTCCGTGGTATACCATTTCAGAAGTATTTGAAACTCTTGGTTTGCAAGCTAATAAGAAAGGTATAAAATTACTTGCTATTCCTGAAGGAAATATACCAGTTCTTTTTCATACCGACCCTACGCGATTAAGGCAAATTTTAGTCAATTTGATCGGCAATGCTATTAAGTACACCTTAAAAGGCGAAGTCAATGTACGAATTAAAATCGATCGTGTAAAAGATATCCCTGGGGATTGCTTAGTGTTTTCAGTTGAAGATCATGGCCCCGGAATGGATGAAAAACAAATAGCAGCTTTATTTAACCCTTTTGTTCGGGCGGGTAAAGGTTTTTCTTCGCGTGTTGAAGGTACGGGGTTGGGGCTTACCATTGCGAACAGGCTTGCAAGATTGCTAGGTGGTTTTATTAAAGTTTCAACTAGGTTGAAATTTGGATCTTGTTTTTCTTTGTTTCTTCCCATTGATAATTTAGATTTAAACAAGGTTGTAGATTCTGAAAAACTTGGGACATTAACTTCGCAGGATTTAAACCCCATTACCAGCACCTTGTCGCTTCCCTCTTCTGCCTCAATTTTATTGGCTGAAGATAGTGAAGACATTCAAGTTTATTTGCGTTATCTTTTGGAAAAAGAGGGATTAGATGTTACCACGGTTTCTTCGGGATCCAAGGTTTTACTGGAGTTAAGCCAAACAGATTTTGATTTGATATTAATGGATTTGCAGATGCCTGATGGTGGTGGGATGGAAACTACAAGAATCATTCGTAATACTGGAAATAAAATCCCAATTTTTGCTTTGACTGCCAATGCTACAAAGCAGGATGAATTAGAATGTTTGGAAGCTGGATTTGATTTGTTTTTGACCAAGCCGATTGATCGCGAGAAATTATTAGAAGCTTTGGCTTGTTATTTGTCTATATCTGATAAAAGTCAAAATAGCCTAGTTATTTCAGAGGAAAGCCAAACTGAAATAGAAGGAAATTTATTGCAGGGTTTCTTTAATTCCCTGGTTTATAAAATTAATAATATCATTGATCTAAATCAGTCCAAATCTTTTGATTCCATGGAGAAAGAGTTGCACCAATTAAAAGGTGCAAGTGGGTTTTATGGGTATCCTCAGTTGTCTCAGATTGCTGAAAAAATCGAATATGCACTTAAAATTACTTCCAATGAAAAAGAAGTTGAAGATTTGATTAAAGTTCTTTCCTTGGAAATCAACAAAATTGTTTCTTAATCAATTTATGTTATATTTTGGTACTTGTAGTTTTTTGAAGTTAGAATCCATTTTATTTGCCTAGTCTTCATGATTGCAACTCATTTTGATAAGAAATAACCCTGTTTACAATTACATCCTCAAGTGTTTTTTTGTGTGATCCGATTGCATCTATAGTGGTTTAATTTTCTCAGGAGGTTTTTATGAATCCGCACCTTTTAGCTAATATTGCGTGCGGAGAAGATAATCAAAAAGAGTTTTCTGAGCCTTCGTTAATTTCATTGAAGTTAGACTTATCAGTATCAATAAATACTATCGAGGTTTTACCCAAAAATGGCGTATTAAATCTTAGATCTTTTCCTCTTCTTAATAATATTCCATGGGTTAAAGTTTTACCGGATCTCGAACCCAAGATTAACACAGAATGCTGGAAGTTTCCTACCCCTCAGGAAGGCTCTACCGATTTTGTAAATTCTAAGATATCGACTGATAAAAGTTCTGAACCTGATACGCAAGAACTAGTTGAACTTGTTCTTGAAAAAAGTCTTACAAGGGTAAAGCCTTTGAAAGATATGTTTCAGTTTAAAGAAAGATTAATGTATTTGTTGCAACCTCCTATCGAAGAAGTTTTTACAGGGAAAGAAGTTACTCTTCCTTTTAAACCATTCCCTTATCAGATTAAAGGGATAGCTTTTTTAATGCCTAGAAAATCTGCTTTGATTGCTGATGAAATGGGTTTAGGAAAAACCATACAAGTTATAATTTCGATTCGGTTGTTGTTTCGGTCCGGATTATTAAAAAATGTTTTGATTGTTTGCCCTAAACCATTGGTTATTAATTGGACTAGGGAATTAAAGCTTTGGGCACCAGATTTACCAGTAGAAGTGATTTGCGGTAATACGGAAGAACGCAAAGTTTCATGGAATGTTTCCAACACTCCTGTGAAATTAGTGAACTATGAACTGTTAACCAGAGATGTAATTGAAGGTGTTGCAGGAAATAACTTTTATGATTTGATGGTTATTGATGAAGCTCAAAGAATCAAAACCAAAGAATCTAAAACTGCACAGGCTGTTTGTTCAGTTCAGCGGGATAGAAGTTGGGCCATGACTGGTACTCCTATAGAAAACCGCCATGATGATCTCATTCATATTTTTGAATTCGTAGACCCAGGTAGAGTTCCTAAAGATACGCCTCCGAAAATGTTGGCAAGCTTGACTTCTGAAAGTATTATTCGAAGGACGAAGGAAGAAGCTGCACCTGACATGCCTGCCAAAATTATTCAGGATGTTTTTTTGGATCTGACTCCAGCTCAAAGGCAGGCATATGATCTTGCTGAAAATGAAGGAGTTGTTCATTTAAATAAATTAGGTGATACTGCTACTGTTCAACATGTTTTTGAATTAGTCATGAGATTAAAGCAAATTTGTAATTTTGATCCCAGAACAGGTGCAAGTTCGAAAGCTGAGCAATTGCTCGCAGATATGGAAGAAGTTCAAGCAACTAATAGTAAAGCCATTGTTTTTTCCCAATGGGTAAAACCTCTTGAAGAGCTTGCATCTCAATTAAAAGCTTATAATCCGTTAATGTATCATGGGAAGATTCCATCCCAACAAAGGCAAGGGATACTCGATAAGTTTAAAAAAGATCCAGATGCACATGTTATTTTAATGAGCTATGGAACGGGAAGCGTTGGGCTCAATCTTCAGTTTACAAATTATGTTTTTCTGTTTGATAGATGGTGGAATCCTGCAATTGAAGATCAGGCAATCAATCGTGCACATCGATTAGGTCAAAAATCGACTGTTTTTGTCAAGCGATTTATTTCTCAAAAAACAATTGAAGAAAGAATTGCGGAAGTATTAGATGCAAAGCGGAAATTATTTGCTGATATTATTGATAATAGTGGTTTGCCTTCGTCTTTAGGTTTAAACGAAGAAGAAATTTTTAATCTTTTTAACTGTTCGCCTCGAAAAAAGATCGCTGCTTAAGAAGTTTGCTAACTATTTAGGCACTTTCATTTTTTTCTAAGATGCCCCGTAGTCAAAACTAGAAAGTACTACTAAATTAATGTAAGGTCTGGTACTCGTTTTACTGGCCTCATTTTATAATTGCTCTGGGAATATTCTTATGGAAGTTGCAAAATCTAACGGAAAGCTTGGTATTGTAGTTGGTGGCGGCCCTGCCCCAGGTATTAATGGCGTTATCAGTGCTGTTACTATTGAAGCCATCGTTGATGGCATGGAAGTTTACGGTTTTATAGATGGTTTTAAGCATTTGGTTAAGGGCAGCGTTAATAATATTAAGAAACTTTCAATTGAAGATGTTAAAGGGATTCATCTAAAGGGTGGTTCGATTTTAGGGACTTCTAGAACTAATCCTGCAAAAAATGATGCGGATATGAAGCAAGTTCTTGAATCTCTCAAAACCCTTGGGATAACTAAATTAGTAACTATTGGCGGAGATGACACCGCATTTTCTGCTAGTCAAGTTTATTTGAAAGCCGGTGGCACTATCCATGTGGCACATGTTCCAAAAACTATTGATAACGATCTGCCTTTGCCCCCATCTACCCCTACTTTTGGTTTTGAAACTGCAAGGCATTATGGTGTTAAGATTGTTCGCAGCCTTAGCGAAGATGCAAAAACTACTTCCCGTTGGTATTTAGTTATTAGTATGGGTAGAGCTGCTGGTCATTTGGCATTAGGTATAGGCAAGGCTGCTGCTGCTACTCTTACTATCATTCCAGAAGAATTTCATGACAGAGATGTTTCAATGGATGAAGTGGTCGATATTCTGCTTGGCTCGATATTAAAAAGGCGGAAAAGCGGTTCCAACTATGGTGTTGCTGTACTTGCTGAGGGCCTTTTAGAAAAGATTGGTGAAAAAGGGTTATCAAATTTAGATAGCAATGAATTGGGCCGGTATGGAAAAGTTGAACGTGATCCGCATGGTCATTTACGCTTGGGTGAAATCGAATTTGGAAGAATGGTTAAAGATCACCTAGCATTAAAACTTGAAGAATTAGGAATAAGCCTCACCGTTATTGATAAGGATTTAGGTTACGAGCTTCGGTGTGCAGACCCAATACCTTTTGATGCTGAATACACTCGAGATTTAGGCTATGGTGCAGTAAAGTTCCTGCAATCTTCCGAGTGCTCTAAATTCGGTGCAGTAATATCGTTTATTGGTGGAAGGCTTCAACCGATACCTTTTGAAAATATCATCAATCCTACAACACGAAGAATGCAAACTCGTGTTGTTGATGTTAAAGGCGAAGGGTTTGAATGTGCAAGGCGCTATATGATTAGGCTAGATAAATCAGATATAGAAGACCCAGCAAAACTTGCCGCACTTGCAAAAAGTTTAAACTGGACTCCAGAACAATTTAAAAAAAGGTTTGGTTATCTAGTAGGGATTTAATATTTATTGGCCTCGAGATGCAGTGCCCTTTTTTACTGACATTGCGATTGGCGCATCAAAATTAAGAGGCCTTCCCGCTACAACTATATTTTTTTCATGCAACAGATCGCGTATTCTTCGATAGATGGTGAAACTGTCTGGATAAACGCAAAAAGTAACAGCGGTTTGATTTTGATCAAGGCTATCGATTATTTTCATGAATTCAGAATTCGGGTTAAGGGCTTGCTCTAAGGTTTCGCCCCGTTCTGGATCCAGTGATTCTAATACCCAACCAGTAAGCGAAAATCTGAAATTGGATCTTTCGTCCGGTATGCCATTCAACGATGCAATTTCCAATGCGCTTCTTTCTCTTTCAAGCGTGTATTTTATTTTAAAAGCCCCGTAATTTTGTGAAACTTCTTCAAGTTCCCACTGCTTTCGAAGTTTCTCTCCTAATTCTTGCATTCGTCCAGAAACTTCTTCGAGCATAGCGCCAATATCAACTGGAGTGATGCGCCCATTTTTACACTCGAAAATCATTTCTTCTGATTGGAGAGTTCGACTTACAGGCGTTTTGTATTTAAGTTCATTTTTAGCACCCTTGGTTTTTTTAAGTGTTTCAATCTCATCATTTAGTTGTTCAGATCTTGATTTTATTTTAGCTAAATTTACTGGAGTATTTTTATTGATCTCGGAAGACTCATTGATAAGCTTATTTATATTTTTTTCTTGCTCAAGCAGGGCCTTTAGACTTCCATTTAGTTCGTAAACTTTTTGTTCCATTAAACCTTTTTCTTTAACTTCTTCGTTAAGGGTGTTTTTTTTGCTTGTAAGCATTGCTTCAATAGTTTTTTTGTTTTTACTCTTATCAAAAATACTTTTCACCAGAGGATCTGAACTATCTTCGAGCTTTGATTCGGTAATATTTGGTGTGTTTGGTGTGTAAGTTTCTGGTATTTCAAAACCTTTGTAAGTTCGTGCCCCAACCCATGCAACTAAAATTAATTTTATAATGATACCAACAACATTTGCGACGACATCTAGAAAGGAGTCGAAACTGAAGTGGATCTCTTTATCTGGTCTTCTTCTTCTTCGCATGGGTAAAAACTATCTTCCTTGAATAATTTCTTTGATACTATCTTCAGACTCTAAGTTCTGTCTTTTTTGTTTTATACCTGCTAATTGCAATGCTGGATAAGACAAATGGTATGGTTTTAACCCATCGGGCCATACTAAAAATCGTACTTCAGGTCTGTAAGGAGGTTCTCCTGGGCGAACGGTTGATTGTTTTCTTTGAATGATTTTTTCAATTTCTTGTACAAATCTTTTAACCCCTTCTTCAGATGCTAATAAGCTTGTTGGGATTATTAAACGATTCGGATGAACTAATATTTCTTCGAATTTACATTCAACATAGATAACCCAATCCCTGTCTGCAAAAAGTCTTGCAGCTCTTAAAGGAGTTGGTGTTGAATTTTTTCTTGGCCCTAATTCTGGTAATGGCGCTGCAATTCTTGCGGTTGGATCTTTCGCTTCACTATTGCTTTGGGATTCATCTTCCCTGTTATAAGTTGTTCGGGGGGAATTTTGATTTGCATTTACATTTGTTTCATTTTTATTTTTATTATTGATAGAAATTGAGATGTTTGGGTTGTTATCTTGGCTAGAGGGTTGTGCACCTTCCCCTGATGATCCGTTTCCACTCTTTACGCTTTCGTTATTAGAAGTTGAATTTGATTTTTCACCTTTTTGTGGTGTTCCTCCAACTGCTTCATTTGTTTTAGAAGAATTTTTATCGTCTCCCGATGATCCTGCTTCAGTTCCTTTTTTACCACTTTCATTTTCACTGGGTAAAGAATTTACAGGCGTCGTAACAGAATAAGCGCTTTTCGAGCCGGGAATTCCCCCTGTACTGTTGGCACCAGAATTGACAGAAGTTCCATTACCGCCAGAAACATTTCCGTTGTTTATTGGTTGGGTGCTATTCGAATTATTTCCTGTTCCTGCCCTTAGAGGATTGTTCGGATTGTTCTTTATTTCATTACCAGAACTGTTGGAATTATCTTTACTAGTACCAGAGCTAGTGTCGTTGGAGTTCTCTTTACCAGTGCCAGTGTTAGTACCGTTGGAGTTATCTTTACCAATGCCAGTACCAGTGTTAGTGCCGTTGGAGTTCTCTTTACCAGTACCAGAGCCAGATCCGTTTGATTTACCAGTACCATTGCCATTGCCATTGCCATTGGAGTTATCTTTACCAGTTCCAGAGCCAGAGCCATTGCCAGTGCCATTGCCATTGGAGTTATCTTTACCAGTTCCAGTGCCAGTGTTAGTGCCGTTGGAGTTATCTTTACCAGTTCCAGTGCCAGTGTTAGTGCCGTTGGAGTTATCTTTACCAGTGCCCTGATTATTCAAATTATTTCCGAAGCCTTGATTGTTTTTAGTTAAGTTGTTATTAAGATTTTCTTTACCAGGAAAACCTGGAAGTGCAGTTATTGGCCTTATATTTTGTGCAGTTGCGCCATAACTAATTGATTTAGGATTCCCAGAAGAACTACTCTTTTTATCATTCCCATTTTGATAAATACCTTTATTAATATCAGCAGTATTAGTTTGGGGAATACTGCCATTTCCATTGTTTATGCCGCCTCGAATATTTCCAGGAGCTGGAATAGGTTTGGGAATAGGCATAGGTTTGATCATAGCGGCAAGATTTGCAGGGGAAGGTGCAGATTGGTCTGCTGGGATATCTAAAACCCAAATTTTATCAACTAGTTCGTAACCAAAATCAATATCCATTGGTTTAATAACGGATTGGAGTTTCCAATAATTCGTGATACCACCGGGTCTTACTAAAATCATTAAATAAGGTGTTGAGTCTTTAGGGCCAAGTGTTTGTAAAAGGAATTCCCTAAGTTGTGAAGTACGATTTAAGAGTTCGATTTTAAGATTGTCGGATTCATCATTTGATGGGATTAGAGTTTTATCTGGGAATAGTAAAATACCATTCTCATTGCATTCGATATATAAAGGCTTTCGATTCAAGCCATTTTTACCAAAATAAGGGACAATAGAATAAGCAAACTTGGATTTATCGATTGATGCTTTAAGTTCTTTTAAAATCAATTCCATGGATACAATTTTTTCTGTAAGATCTTTTGTTTCTTTAAGGTTTTTATCTGCAGTAGTTTTTTCAATTTCGAGTTTTTTAACGAGTGAGTAAAGTTTTGATTTTTCAGAAGAAAGCGCAAGTTCTTTTTTGGTAAGAGATTCAGAAGAAATATTTATATTTGATCTTTGGTTGCTTTTTTCAATGAGTGCAAGTTCGTTTTTCAGTAAAGTTATTTCTTGTTCTAATGCGGATTCTTTTTTAAGAAGGTCATTATGCTGCTCGGATTTTAATTTTATCCATGCTTTTTTATCTGCTTCTGTATTTTTTTCGTCAGCATCTGCTTTAGCTTGCAATACTTTTGATTGATTCCATGCATTTTCATAGGCTTTTTCCAAAGCTGCTTTTTTGGCCTTTTTATCCATAACTAAAAGCAAAAGAATCAGCGAACCCATTGTGCAAAGTAACACAGCAAGGAAAGGGAAAGTTGAAACTTCAAGCTTCTTACGCTTTCTCATGCAACCTTTCCGGAAGGGTTACTGCGTGAGGCAGAGTTAGTAGAAGGGAAAAATGGTTCATTGTTCCTGCCTTGAAGTTTAGATGTTAATAAGTGTACCGCGGCAGTAAGGCAATGAACGGCTTCCTGGAAGTCTCCTGTGGAATGAATGGCATTAAGATTCTGTTGCATGAGGTTTTGAATTTGGATTAAATGTTTTTCCCCCTGCTGTAATTCGACTAGAGAATTTGTTTGCCTAGTAAGGCCTTCAACAACTTTTTGTAAGGATTGCTGTTGTTGAATGCTTGAATCATGTAAAGAGGATGCAAGTTTGTTAACTTGTTCGGCAAATTTTCTTCCGAGATCTGAAGAATTTAGTTCGTATCTTTCCATTTGTTGTTGATGAGAAAACAAGGTTTTCGTTAAAGCTTCTTCTAATGCATTGCGCATGCGTGTTTGGGATTCTGTTCCTGAACCTTCAGCTTGTGCGGTAATTTTTTCAAAGGAGTTTGCCCACAGATCCACTTGTTTGGTAACCAGATTTTCTGTGGATTTAATTAAATCCTTTGTGTGTCTTGACAAGATTTCAACTATTGGATTTTGATCTGATTGAACCCTTAAAAACCGGTGTGCAAGATTTTTATCAATAGATCGTTCGAGGCTTTCTAAGAATTGATCACCCGATTTTTCAACTAAAAAGCTGAAAAACATACAAACCATGGTTAATGCGAGAGCAAGAGCTGTTGCATCAAATGATAAAGCTAAACCATCGGTAACAGTGCTCATGGATTTTTCGAGCATCTCAGGCGTAACACCAGAAATTGCACCTGTGATACCCAGAACTGTTCCTAAAAATCCTAGGATGGGAATAGCCCAAGTTATAAATCTGGTTAATCCAAAGCTACCTTCAAACTCAATGCTGTCGGCGTCAGCAAAATTACGCAATTGATCATCAAGATCTTCTGCACTGCCTCGTTGTTTCACGAAGTGCAAAACATTTAAAAATCTTCGGAAAACAATGGTTTTTTTTGTTTGATCGGTTGCGGTGTTTAAATTTTCAAGAAGGTTTGTCGTTTCAAGCGGATGAATTTGGATATTATCCCAAACGGGAATAAGTGTTTTATTAAGAGCATTTTTTTCCTTAAGTATTTTAGATAACTTAAATACTAAAGCTGTTATTGCACAAGAAAACATCACGATTTCTACGAATTCTACAGGGTGGCCCAGATATCTTTTCATGATCGGTGATTCAATCGGCCCATACATCACCAAAGACCAAAATCCAACCGCGAAAGGTATGCCGATGATCAACGAAATTGATGTTCCTGCGAGGGAAGTTGTTTTAGGGTTAATAGCATCAGTCATTAAAAAGTTCCTTGTAAGGCAAAGGCTAATAAAAAATCGAAGAATTAATAAATGAGCAAGAATAATAAATTCGATAAACTCATCAATTACATCGACATATTAAGTTCGGGATAATAACGATAATCTTAATTTGTACCAGTCAAATTTTAATGAAAAACAACTTAAAAATAGCGGTCGCTAAGGGATTGCGAGAGGTGGGGCAAATGGTGAAGGGTTTGTTTGTTTAGATAGGTTGCAAAGGGGAAATGAAGGGTTTGCCTTTAATGGAGAAAATCAGTCGGTTAGGAGTTTTTTGAGTTTTAACAATGTATCGGAAGAAGTGAGGGCATTTTTTCCAAAACCAAGTATAGCGCCATGGTTTACAGCATCTTTTTGTGCATCATCAAAATTACTAACTAGCATTATCGGCGTGGATGTAGAAGTTTGCTGGGAGCAATATTTTTTGATGAATGCCAATCCTGATTCGCCATTGGAATCAAAAATCCGATTGACTAAGATCAAAGAGTAATTCCCTGTGCTGATAAAAGATTCAGCTTCTTTTGAGTTATCAGCATTAATAATTTCGATTTGGAAATTTTGAGTAAGCAACCGGCTTATGCTTGAATGATCAGCACAGCATTGGCCAATACTAAGAAGTTTTTTAGGAGGCATATTAGTTATCCTTTGCAGGGGGAATTTTTTTAAGGAGAAGAATTTTAAACTCATTTAATTTTTCCGAGTCCAATTCTTTGGGGCCTTTTTCCAGAAGGTAATCGATGTCAAGAATCGCCTTCTGTATCAGATTGTTTTGAGCGAGAAGAATGATGCGGTTTCCTCTTTCTTCATGGGAATTTTCATCAATGGTAATAATGGCGTCAAGATAGCGAATCAGTCCAACATCATCTTTTTCTTTTTTAGCAATTCCAGAAAGATTTGTTAGCATACGAATCAAGATTTGTTTGTTTGTCATAGGCAGAAAATCATTATCTACAAGGGTTCTACCATTTAGTTCAGATATTTTCTTTGAAGCTTGATCTTTCGAGAGAATTTTTCCGCCTTCAAAAACATCAATCAAAACAAAATCATTTTTATCTTTTTTTAGACCAACCATGAATTGTCCTGGCAAGCCGATGCCATAAATATCAAGCCCTAAACTTTTACCTAATTCAACAAAAAGAATAGATAAGGTAATGGGAAGGCCTTCCCTGTCATCCATAACTTCGGAAAGATAACTGTTGGAACGATGGTAATAGTCTTGCCTGCTACCGTGAAATCCTTTTTCAAGGAAGAAGAAGTCTGAAAGAGTTTTAAGTTTTTGATCGAGATTGAAGTCTGGTTTTATTTTAGAAGCAAGCTTAAGTTTCATTTTATTGATTTCATCAAGATAAAAAGAGGTTTCGATTTCGGGGTTGTCGATTTTTGCAATAAGAAATGCAGCTTCGAGGATGGGGAAATCAGTTGTTGAAGAGATAGATTTATTTAATTTTGCAAGAGTGCTTCGGTGGATGATATCTGCTTGAAGAATTTTGAGATCGATCATTTTTTTTTCGAGGATTTTTACCTTTTCATTGATGATAGACTTAGAAAGGTTTTCGTTCTTTAATACTTTTTCTAAGAGGGATTTGTCTTCTTTTTTATCAATATCAAGTTTGGTTAGAAATTTATCAAAGGTGATTGAAAAGTCCTTGTCTGGGAAAACAGGACTAAGTTTTTTAGAAACATGAAAGCCCTTGAATTCCGCAACAGTATTTCTGAATTTAGTAAGCCCTATTTTTTTTGTGGAAGAAAAATCTTCAGTATGTTCGTAAGCAAGTTGGCCGTTTAAATAAGTAGTAAAACCTTTGGAATGGATGCTAACTTTAAGATGATTCCAATCACCCGGGAGATAAGACTCTAGATTATCTTGGCGTAAAACTTGCCAAGAATAAACATCGGGGCCATTGAATTTGGTAAGGCGCATTTGACCGTTGGATGGATAGAATCCAAAGTGTTTATCTTTGCCATCTGAATCAAAGGCTAAACCCGCTGCGCCACTTTCATCTTTAAGTTTAACCCAGACTTCAGCTTCAAAAGGAAGTGCCGGGGGATCCATTTTGGAAAGCAATAAAGCTCTGCCTCCGATACCATTACCTTGGCCTTCGGAAATAATTCGTCCCGCCCGTTGCCTCCAGTTTCCATTGAAGACGGGTTCCCATAAATCTTCATTGAGAGCGCCAATAGTGGCCCAGGCTTTCATGGGAATGGAAACCGGGTTAGTTTTTAGAAGTTTGTTTAATTGTATAGCGGGTATTGCGAAACCAAGATTGTTTGTGACAAGAGATTTAATTGTAAGGATACCTAAAACCTTACCTTCTAAATTAACGATAGGTCCGCCACTGTTACCAGGTTCAATGGGAATAGCAACTTGCAGCATTTCCCTGCCGTCGATTTCACGTTTTCCTGAAATAACTCCAGAAACGACGCTGTGTTTAAGTCCTTGGGGATTTCCAACAGCAACAACACTGGTGCCATCTTGGAAAGTGCTGGAGTCCGAGATTGCCAAAAAAGAGCCGCTAGGATTAACAGCTTTAAGGATTGCTAAATCATTCTCACGATCGAATGCATAAACAGAAGCGATATCAATTTCTTTGCCATCAGCGGTTTCGAGGGTAATTTTTTTACCTTCACCGATTACATGATAATTAGTTACGAGCAAACCGTCTTTTGAAATAAAGAATCCTGTTCCCAAAGCTTCTTTACCATCGGATCGTCCTTTACTTTTGATGACAACAATAGAGGGTTTAGTTTTTTTTGCAATAATCTCGGTTTCGCCTTCAATAGCATGAACATTCAAAGTAATTAAGAGAGAGAAGGGTAATAAAAAAGAATAATTAAACATAATCCACCTGTGTTATAAAGACTAAGTCTGGAGAACAATAAAGATAAATTGATGATAACAAATATTTTGTAAAGTAGAAGAATTGAGTTGGATTTAACGATTATAATTAAAAATCTGATAATAAGCTGGTTAAAAAGTAAGGTTTGTAAGGTGCATTGAGATGTAGAGAGCTAATTAAGATGTTTTTTTGTTAAAGTTTATCTGGATTATTTGCTTTCCGGGCTTTCTGGTTTAGAATCTATCTAGAATCGTTTAGTTGCGATTAGGTAATGTTTCCAATCCAAATCAGGTTTAATGCCATGTCTCAATTTTATACCTTGGAAGAAGCTGCATCAAAACTCAACATGAGTGTTGATGAGTTAAGAGAACTCGCTAAAAAACGCGAGGTTAGATCTTTTCAAGATCGAGGTGTGTTGCGATTTAAAAGTGAGGATATTGACGCCCGATTAAGTACCCCATCCGGGGTTAACCCTGAAACAGATTCAGAAGATTACACATTGAACCTTGAAGATACTCCAACAACAAATCCTGCTGACAACAATGCGCCTTTGGTGCTGGATACGGGCGATTCGGAAGAATTCACACTTACACTCGATGATAGTGGCATTACCCCCCCCATATTTGATACTCCTATTGCTAATGGCGCAGATTCTGATGGTTTGCTTGGAATTCAAGATACCCCAGATTTATTGGGTTCAGATTTTAGCTTGTCCACTTCTTTACATATTGATGAACCCGAATCTAATTCCACTTCATCAAGTGTTATCCTGCCTAAAGATTCTCCGTTTGAAATTTCTGAACCGAGTATAAATTTGGATGGCGGTGACGAGTTCCAGATTTCTGAAAACGAGATCGATTTTATTCCTACGGTTGAAGATATGAATATTGGTGTTGAACCAAACCTTCTACTTGATGATAGTAATGGTTCAGATCAGGGATTAAGCAGCTCGATTGAATTGCAATCTGAATCTGGTGGTGATTCAAGTGAGTTTGAACTTTCAGTAGAAGAATCTGGTTCTGACCTATTGTCGTTGGATGGTTCGATGTCTGGTGAGGGTGTGGGAACTCAAGTTGTTGATGATTCTAGTTCTGATAGCGAGTTTGAATTAAACCTTGATGAGGATAGTGGTGTTGTTTCGGATGTAGAAGCTGCGGCAGATGGCGGCTTAGACAGTAGTTTTGAACTTGAACCAAGCGATAGTGATTCAGGTTCCCAAGTTGTGGAAGTAGAGGACGGAAACGATGCTGACCCAATGGGGGCAACTGCAGAATTTAACGAGTTAGAAGTAGTAGAAGATGGCAGTTCAAGTCAGGTTGTTGCAATCGATGAAGTAGAGGAAGTGGAAGAAGTTGTAGAAGAAGTATCTGAAGTTACTGAAGAGTTTGAAGAGGAAGTGGAAGAAGGCCGGACTCTGGTTTATGCAGGTGATGCGCCATGGGGTGCCTTACCAACGATATTTCTTATTCCAGGTGTTTTGATATTGTTTGTAGTTGGCCTGATGAGCCTTGAGTTGATGAGGGGTATGTACGGATTTAACAAGGGAACAGGATTCACAAGTATAATTATCAAACCCATTGCCGAAATGTTCACTGATTTTCCGAAGAACTGATTTGGTGTTAGTTAATGCATTTTAAAGATTGTCTCAGAATTGCCACGCAATAGAAGCCTCCCCAGATCGACAGCTTCATTGATGCTACTGCGCTTGGTTTGAACAAAATCCTTGGACAGAATATTGGAAAGTATCTTTCGATACATGTTGAACTTAGGCAAGCCGAATTCAAGCTTGTACATGTCGCTGTAATACCCAATTTGCTTGGTTTTTGGAACTGCCTGAAGTCTAGCCCTTGTATCTTGTTCGATATGGGTGGGGATGTTTGAATACCACCAATGGCCATGAGTAACGACATTGGGAAAAATCCAGCTATAGCTAGCGAGTTCTTGATTTTGGTTGCTGGTTAATACCGAGACACAAAAAGTAACGGTAGGGAAAGAGTTGAATAAGGAGGCGTATTGGATAAGGGAAGTGCGTTGGTCATATAGATCTTTTCCTTGAAAAACGCCTTCTTGATAAACATTGCGATTAACGCCAATCATCAAATCGAAAGGTAATTTCCACTCATTGCAGGCTTCAGCGAGTTTCCAAAAGACCCCATTTTTCCAGGTAGGGGAATCAAAATCTGAAGATTTGAAGCAGAGATCAAGAGCCGCATCGGAAACTTTTGCTGGTGAGAAATCAGGTGGAAGAGAAATAGCACAAGCTCGTGCGCCTTTCTGAGTAAAATGCTTAAATAGATTATGAAAAGCTTTGGTAAGTTCGGAAGAATTACCAGGATTAATGCCTGATATTTTTTCAAGTCGGTTGCGTACATTATTTCTGGGGAAGTGGAATACAAGCTCATCGGTTCGTAGGCATGGAATATAAAAGCTGGTATTGAAGCCATCAAGAGGGTCATCAAAATCATTGGTAAGGAAGATTTTTTCGAGGTTCGATATTTTCAAGACTTGAGTTTCCCAAGAAGGGTCGGACATTTTTTTCTGTGCGGTATTCCAAAGATAATCAGTATCTTTGGGTAAGATTCTATCTCCTTGAAAATCTAAAAAAGTCTGAGCAATTTCGAGGAACCAAGAGTATTGCGCAGTATTGTCGAACTGATTCATATGGCGGATAATTTCGCGGACTTTATCTTGCCCCGGGACTTCTGGAGCGAGGAATTTTTTATCCATTCCGCAAGAGTGTGCCAACTCTGTGTAGTAATGATACCCCAATATATCTTCCAAAGATTTGGATGCAGCGGCATGGGGATTGATGTGCGAGTGAGGGTCTAAAATAGGAATTGCAATCAAGGCTTCGTAAATTTCTTTGCTTGTGTTATCTGCCAGCATTTTAATTCACCTTCGTTATCTGAAAGTTAAAATAGTCCATCATAAATTAAAAGCTTCGAGTCAGGAACTACTGAAACGAATGCGTCCAAGAGTGATCCAAGTAACAAATATTAATATAAAACCCATGATTGTAAGAACCAAGGCCGATTTCCAAATAAGGTTAAAATCAGTGGTGTTATCAAAAGAAGAAGGCATTATTTCCCTGAAAGCGTCCAAGGCCCATCCTTGAGGTGTAATAAAAGCCAAAGTTTTGGCGTTATCTGGCATCATTTCCCAGGGGAAGATGCACCCGCCTATCAAAGCGAAGAGGCAAACAGGAACAGAACTAAAAAGGGCAAGTTGGGTTTCGTTTTTGGATAACAACCCAATGAGCAGGGAAAAAGAAGCAACGCAAAACGAAGTAGCAATTGGGAGGATGATTAAGGCGATGGCCCAATCTGTAAGAGACCAAGTAGGCAAACCGATTTTTAAGCCTAGTAAAACTTTCCCGAGTGCCAAAAGAAAGAAAATCTGGAATAAAGAAATAATCACGGTGGGAAGAAATTTTCCTAGAAGAATGCTTGGAGTGGAAACAGGAGAGGAAAGTAACCGATTAAAAGTTCCCTGCCTTTTTTCTGCGACAAATATCCATCCTGAAATCAGAATAAGGCTAAATGCAAACATCACGGTGAAAGAAGGGACGAGGATTTGATATCGAATAGCTCCGCGTTTAAGAATTCCCGTGCCATCATCATTTTGAAAGGTAGTTAGAGTTTTTACCGTTTCAGTATTATTGATGGACCGTGTAAGTGAGGCCCAAGATTTACCTGTAAGATTGTAGTTTTTGAATTGCCCGGTAAGTGCTGTTTGTATTCCTTGACCAACTTTTTCACGATAATTTTTGGCTAAAACAACATCTTTTCCTGATGCAAGTTCTAGTAACTCACCCAGCGGGATTTTTTCTTTGGGCATTAACAAGCGTAAAGAAGGGGGGATTGGCAGCGAAACTTCTTTGCCTAAAAGTTCGATAAATTCTGGATCCCCTAGTTTTTCAAATGCTTTGCCTATCATCCAAGGCATGACAATTCTTAATAATGCAATCTGGCATACGCTTTCTATGATTGCTGAAGTTGCGGGTTGCTTGTTATCTTTGACAATTAAAACTTGTAATTTTTCCAGATAGATTCCATCGCGGTGGAAAGGATTAACGCCCGTGGAAAGAAAAGAGCATTCGTTGACTCGGTCACTAAAATCTTGATTAAAGATGATGACTGCGGCTCTTTTGCCTGTTTTTACAAGTTCGTTTGCAAGTTCTTTGGTTTGAATGATTTCGACTTTGATGTTGGGAGTAGAAACCATATCGTCGATTGCATGCTCTGCCCAGGGTTTGTTGTTTAGTCCCAGACCTTTGTCGAGATTTAAAACACTAATGCGCATGAGGTCATCGTTTTTTTGTCCAAATCCTTCACCTAAAAGCAGGCCAAGAATGAGAATCATTGCGAAGGGGAGTACAAACAAAACCGTTGCAGTGAGTTTATCTCTGATTAAAAGCTTCAGCTCTTTTTTTGCAATAATAAAGCTTTGCATGTTTTGTGAATTAATCTCTAAGATGTCGCCCTGTAAGGCTAAGAAAAACCTTTTCCAGATTAGGAGAATCTAGTTGCATACTTATTATCTGGATTTTTTCATTTACTAAAAGGTTAATAATTTCGGGAGTTGGGTTATTGTGTGAAGCTAAAGAATAGCTTCCTTGTAAAGTCGCTTGTTTTAATGTGGGTAGTTTTTGTTGTAATAACCCTGCTTTTGTTTGATCATTTTCAATGATGCTAAAATTTATCGTAGTCTTAGTCAAAGAAAGCAGATTTTGCAGGGTATCGCAAGCAATGATCTCGCCATGATCCAGAATGGCTATCCTGTTGCAAAGGGATTCAGCTTCTTCCATGTAATGCGTGGTGTAGATAATGGT
>Ga0214919_10003527_pt1 | contig 23562 bp, 7 predicted proteins | sample LL1503_MetaG_FD_177994 | JGI IMG/M metagenome (GOLD analysis project Ga0214919, IMG submission 177994) | Freshwater microbial communities from Lake Lanier, Atlanta, Georgia, United States - LL-1503 | ecosystem: Environmental > Aquatic > Freshwater > Lake | place: USA: Georgia | collected 2015-03-15 | reverse complement strand
ACTTAAATTTTTATTGATAAAAAATTTTTAAAAAGAGTATTCAATAAAATATTTATAATCAATGAAAATAATTTTTTATTTTACACTATTCAATATTAGTGTAAAATTTCTTAAGTGTCTGGCATTGTCTGTAACATGTATTTTTTTGTTTAATTTTATTATTTTTACAATATAAATTTTCATGAAAAGTTACGCCTTTTAGTGTATCAAATTCTTTATCACAATAACTACTACAAAATACTTCTATTTCATCACAAGTTATTGTTGTTTTTGTATAAAAATCTGATACATAATGTCCTTTTCTATAACATCTAAAACATAAATCATTGTCAACTAATAAATTTTCAAAATTAAAGAATTAAATTATAAAATATTTTATAATGTTAATAATTTATTAATAAATATATTATTTTATTATTATTGTAAAAATAACTGTCCAAAAATCCTAGATTTGAGTGTACTATAATTTAAATACTGTTAAAATAAAAATTGGATAATATGTAATATTTGTTTTATTTTTTTAATTATAATTTTATAATTAAATTATATATTTTTTCATATTTTAATTCTTTAATAAAAATATGTCCAAAAAATCCTAGATTTAGGTATATTAAAAATTAATATTAGATCTGTAAATATATATATGTTAACATAATTTGAATAAATAAATAGTAATAAATAAATTATGTAAAAGTTTCATAATAAAAATTAATTTAAAATTATTTAATTAATAATTAATAAATTTTTTTTATTAGATGACTTTATATAATAAATAGGATGAAAGATTTGAATAATAAAAATGATAAAGTTATTAATATATATATTAATAAAATACAATTATTATTAAATCAAATAGATTTTCTATTTATAAATAAATATATAAGTCAAGAATTTTATAATGAAAAAATGAATTCATTATTGATAATTTATAATAAATTAAAAGAATTTAAAAATAATAAAAAAATTACAAAAATAATTTTAGATGATTTTTTAAATGACATAAATAAAAATTTTGAAAATATATGTATTAAACTTACATCAATAAATATAATTGAAACATTAAATTTATATATAAATTATAATGATTATGTAAAAGATAAAGATAATAATTTTATAGAATTAATAAAATTATATAGTGAATATTTTATACCATTATCGTCAAATATAGTTACAGACACAAAATTATTTTTAAAAAAATATAATATTGAAAATAAAAATATAAATATTATTAATTTAATAGAATTTTCAAGAATTAGTACATTATTTGAAAAAATAAATGGGGTAACATTTATTTTTTATATAAATGAAAATAAAATAATATATATAAATGGATATTTTAAAAAAGATTCATTAAATATATTTAAAGATTTTATAGATTTTAAAGATAAAAATATAGAAATAAAAGATGAATTAGAAAATATAGATATTCCAAATTATTTTAAAGAAAAATATTTAGAACAAATAACTATAAGAGATTTTATAATATTTAATTCATCAAAAATAGTAGAAATCATAAAAAATAATTATGAGGATCTTTTAATATATAAAAATAAATCATTATCATTATTAATTAAAGAATTTGTCAAATCTAATATTGAAAAGCAACGAAAAATTTTAATATTATTATTAATTTCAGATAAAGAATCTCAATTTTCAGCACATATAATATATGATTTGATAAATAATAAAAATTTTACAACAGAATTTTGTTATTTAACAGATTCTATATTTCATAGTTTAGATTGGAAAATACAAGAAATATTAAATATTTCTAAAGAAAATTTTGAAAAAGATAAAAAAGAATTAGAAAATATAACAATAAATAATGTTCCATATGAATCAAGAATATTATCATTAAAAATAAAAGATAATATAAAATCAAAAGCAATGGAAAAATTAAAAGAGATAAATGGTTCTAAGGAAAATAGTATAAAAGCACAACAATGGTTAGAAGGATTTTTAAAAATACCTTTTAATAATATTAAAAAAGAACCATTAATATATTTTTTTAATAATTATCAGAATAAAATAAATAATTTTATTGATATATTTACATTTAAAATTTCAGAATTTAATATTAATAATTTAAATATAATTAATACAAAAATATTCAATATTATTATTCAAATTATAGATGAATATCATTCAAATATATATAAAAGTGAAAATTCATATAATAATTTCATAAAATATATTAAAGAAATTAAATTAAATATATATAATAATTTAAATATATATGATTATAATGAAAATAATATAATAACTTTACAAATATCTAATGAATATAATGAAAATAATATATTGGAATCATTATATTTTAAAAAAATAAAGAAAGAACTATATAATTCAGAAATTATTAATGAAAATAGTATAGAAATAATAATTAATAAGTTAAATGAATTAGAAAATAAATTAGATATAAAGCTATTAATGAATAATGATATACCTGATATAATAGACTATGATAATTATAATATTGATTTTGAAAAATATATATTAAAAATATTAGAAGAGTTTAATGAATTTATAAATGACTGGGATAATTTCAAAATAAATAAAAAAAAATATATAAAAAATGTTGATATAATATTAGATAAATGTACATATGGACAGACTAATGCAAAAAATCAAATGAAAAGAATAATTGGTCAATGGATGAACGGTAATACAAAAGGACAATGTTTTGGACTATGTGGACCACCTGGTGTGGGAAAAACTACATTATGTAAAAATGGTTTAGCAAAGTGTTTATTCGATGAAAATGGTGAAGAAAGACCTTTTGCATTTTTACCACTAGGAGGTGCAACAAATGGTAGTATTTTAGAAGGACATCATTATACTTATCTTGGTTCAACATGGGGTAAAATAGTAGATATATTAATGGAGACAAAATGTATGAATCCAATAATATATATAGATGAACTTGATAAAATAAGTAAAACTGAACATGGTAGAGAAATAATATCAATATTAACACATATAACAGATCAATCTCAAAATAAAGAATTTTATGACAGATATTTTACAAGTATACCGATAGATCTTTCGAATGTATTATTTATATTTTCCTATAATGATCGTGATAATATTGATAAAATATTATTAGATAGAATTCAAGAAATAAATATTAAACCATTATCTATTAGAGAAAAAATAATTATAAGTCAAAATTATATAATACCTGACATTTTGAATAATGTTGGATTTACAACATCTGAAATAATTTTTACAAACGATATATTAACAAAAATTATAAATGAATATACATTTGAAGCAGGTGTCAGAAAATTAAATGAAATTTTATATGATATAATTAGAGATATTAATCTTAAAAAAATTATGGGTGATAATATAGAATATCCAATAATTATTAATAATTCTCATATAAATGATATTCTATCAAATATTTCAAAAATAAATACTAAAAAAATACATAATCAACCTAAAATAGGACTTGTAAATGGTTTATATGCAACTAATGCAGGATTAGGTGGATTAACTGTTATTCAAGTAATGAAAACAATGTCAGATAAGAAATTAAGTTTAGAAAAATTAACAGGAAATCAAGGAGATGTAATGAAAGAAAGTATGAATTGTGCATTAACATTAGCATGGAATATTATACCAGATACAATTAAAAAAGAAATTAATGAAAATAAAGAAGGAATTGGATTACATATACATTGTCCAGAAAGTTCTACACCAAAAGATGGACCCTCTGCAGGTTTAGCAATAACAACAGCTATTATATCCAGAATTATTAATGTTCCGATAAAAAATGATGTTGCAATGACAGGTGAAGTAGATTTATTAGGAAATGCACATGCAATAGGAGGATTATATTCTAAATTACAGGGTGCTTTAAATGCAGGAATTAAAAAAGTTTTAATTCCAAGAGATAATGAACAAGATTTAGAAATAATATTTAAAAAAGAAGAAGATGAAAATAATAATTTGAAGAATTCATTATTTTATAAAAATATAGAATTAAAATTAAATCCATATTTATTAGAAAATAATGAATCGAATGATATTAGAATTTTTAGAAACATATTAGAAATACATTTAGTAGATAATATTTATGATGTTCTATCGCATTCATTAATAGATAATAATTTAGAATTTAATAATACATAGTTATTATATGTTTATTATCCTTTTTTTTTAATTTTATATAAAATTAAAAAAAAATGAATTATTTTAAATTACAAATTAAAAATATTTAAAACTTTTAAATAGTATATTATAATATAAATGTCAGTTATAAATAAATCCGAAAATCTTGAATTTGATTGGGAAAATAGAACATGGGATGTTATTGATACTTTCTTTAAACAAGATAATATTTTAATTGATCATCATCTAAATTCTTTTAATTATTTTATGAATAATCAATTACAATCAATTGTTAGAGAAAAAGAATTTAACCCACAAAAGATTTTCAATAAAGATACATGGAATGATGAATTACAATTATATACAGAAACTTATCAGATTGAATTTGGAAAGATATATATAAGTAAACCAGTTTTAGCAGATTCACCAAACAAACCAATGTATCCTGATGAAGCACGATTAAGAAAATTAACATATGGTGCAAATTTATATATAGATATACATCATAAAACTATAAAAATTGATCCTGAAACTCAAGAACAAGAAATTATTCAATATCCAACATTAGAAAAATTTCCATGTGGAAGAATGCCAATTATGATTGGATCTAAATATTGTGTTTTATCTGATCAAACAAATATGACAAAAATGGAAATGGGCGAAGGAATATATGATTATGGAGGATATTTTATTATTAAAGGTAGTGAAAAAATTATTATTTCACAAGAAAAGAAATGTGAGAATAAAATATGTTGTTTTAAACAAAAAGGATTACAAACAAAATATTCAGAAAATGCAGAAATATCATGTATACATCCAGATAATCCTTCTATTGTTTCTCCTGTTTGGGTTAAAATGAAGGCTAAGGAAGAATCATATGGTGGAAATGTTATTAGAGTACGTCTAAGGAGAATGAAACAAGATATACCATTAATCATTATTTTTAGAGCATTAAATTTTATAAGTGATAAATCTATTATAGAATTGATTGTATATAATATTAGTAATGAAAATAATAATTCAATATTAGAATTAATGAAAGCTTCTATTGAAGAAGCAAAACCAATACAGACACAAAAAATTGCACTTGAATATATTTCAAAATACATTATGGGATTACAATCAGCTAAATATAAAACAAATAAATGTAAATTAAAGTACACATTTGATGTTTTATGTAATGAATTATTTCCACATGTTGGTACATCTCCAATTAAGAAAGCATATTTTTTAGGATATATGGTGAATAGATTATTACAATGTCATTTAGGATTAATTAATTATGATGATAGAGATTCTTTTTTAAATAAAAGAGTTGAAACAAGTGGTGAATTAATGGCAGAATTATTTAGAATAAATTTTGGTAAATTTGTTAAAGAATTAAAAATGGTATGTGATAAAGATATGTTGGCTGGTAGAATTTCAGAACTTCCTCAAAATTTAAACAAAAAGTTAAAACCAAATAGTATTGAAAATGATACAAAATATGCACTAAGTACTGGTAATTGGGGCCATAAAAGCCAGGCAAAATCTAGAAAAGGTATTGCAGCAGTTTTACAAAGATTAACTTATTTAAATACTTTATCAAATATGAGGAGAATTGTTGCACCAATTGATAAAAATGGTAAATTAACAGATCCTCGAAAACTTCATTGTACTCAATGGGGTGTAATATGTCCATTTGAAACACCAGAGGGTGGTAGTATTGGTATTGTTAAAAACATGGCTTTAATGTGTCATATTACTATACCATGTTCAGATGAACCTATAAAAGCATGGTTAGATGAGTTTGGAGTATTATCATTAGAAGGAATTAAACCATATGATGTTTCAGAAAGTGTTAAAGTATTTGTAAATGGAGATTGGTATGGACAATCACTTGAACCTAAAATATTGATAGATAAATTAAAATCATTGCGTAGAAATGGAACACTTAATCCATTTATTTCAATTGCATGGTATATAAAATATAATGAAATTCAAATTTGGACTGATGGTGGACGTTTATGTAGACCATTATACATTGTTAAAAATAATAAATTAGTAATTACTAATGAATTAACAGATGAAATTATTGATAAAAAATTAATTTGGAATGATTTAATTCGAAGAGATAGTTTAAGTACTGATGAAAATAATGAAGAAATAGTAGATAATGCAATTATAGAATATATTGATGTAAATGAATCAGATACACTTATGATATCGATGAGTAATGATAATTTAAATGAAAATAAAAAAACAAATTATTCATATTTCAATTATACACATTGTGAAATTCATCCATCAATGATGCTTGGAGTATTAGCATGTAATATACCATTTCCAGAACACAATCAAGCACCAAGAAATTTATATCAAGGTGCAATGGGAAAGCAAGCAATGGGTATTTACTCAACTGCATTTAGATCTAGAATGGATACAATGGCTCATATTTTACATTATCCTCAAAAACCGATTGTGAATACTGAAACAAGTAAATATGTTCATAGTGATACTTTACCAAGTGGTCAAATGCCAATTGTAGCAATTGCATGTTATACTGGTTATAATCAAGAAGATTCCTTAATTTTTAATCAGAGTGCAATTGATAGGGGATTGTTTAGATCATCATTTTATAGAACTTATATGGATGAAGAGAAGAAAAATAGTGCAACATTAGAAGATGAGAAATTTTGTAAACCACAAAAATATTATCCAAATGGAAAAGTTTATACTGAAAAAATGAATTTTGGTTCTTATGATAAGATTGATCCAAATGGATTTGTAAAATTAAATTCATATGTTGATGGAAATGATGTTATTATCGGAAAAGTAACAATGTTAAAAGATTCTGTGGAAGGAGAACCTAAAGCAAGAGATTTAAGTACATCAATTCGTTCTAATGAATCAGGTATTGTAGACAAGGTTTATAAGAATAGTAATGGAGATGGATATAATTTTGTGAAGGTAAGGGTTAGAAGTGATAGAATACCAGAAATTGGAGATAAATTTGCATGTTCAGTCCCTTGTACAATGATTTATACAACAAATGGAATGAAAATGATTAAAGATGTTACAATGGAAGATAAAGTTGCAGTTTTAGATATAGAAAATGATTGTATTAAATATGAAAAACCAGAAGCAGTACATTGCTATGATTATAAAGGAAAAATGTATCAACTAAAATCTCAATTAGTAGATTTAACAGTTACACCAAATCATAGAATGTGGATTAAAAAAAGATTTGGAGCAGAAAGTAAATATAAAGAAGATTTTGAATTTATGACTGCTGATAAATGTTTTGGGAAAAGATTAAAATATAAAAAAACAGTTCAAAATTTTAAACCAGAAAATTGGATTGGAGAAACTTTTAAAATTCCAGAATATTTAGATGGATTTAATAAAATTAGAGAAGAAATTATTGTAGATATGAATGATTGGATAGTATTTTTTGGAATTTGGTTAGCAGAAGGATGTGCAGATAAAACTAGAGTTTCTATTGCAGCTCATAAAAAAAGAGTAAGAGATGTTTTAAAACCAATTATTGAAAAATGGGGATTTCATATATGCGAGGGAAAAGATAGTTCAGGAACAAATTTTAATTGGTCATTTGGAGGAGTACAACTAGGTAATTATATGGAACAATTCAGTGTAGGTGCAATAAATAAATTTTTTCCAGAATGGGTATGGCAATTAGACAAAGAACAATCTAAATTATTTATTGATTCAATGATGTTAGGTGATGGTTATATCAATAAATCAAATGCAAATCTATATTATACATCATCTGAAAGAATGGCTGATGATTTAACAAGATTATGTCTTCATGCAGGATGGTCTTCACATAAAAGATTACATGATGGAAGAATTGCTGGAACAGAAAAAACAATGAAAGATGGTAGAATAATAAAGAGTAATGTTGATAATTATACAGTAACTATTATTAAAAAGAAATTAGAACCAGAAATGAATCATGGACATGTTAGTACTCAAAATGGACAAAGTGAAGAATGGATAGATTATGAAGGTACTGTTCATTGTTTAACAGTTAGTTCAGGAGTATTTTTAATAAGTGAAAACGGTAAACCAGTTTGGACAGGAAACTCGCGCCACGGTCAAAAAGGAACTATAGGTCTAACCTATTCACAAGAAGATATGCCATTTACAAAAGATGGCATCATACCAGATATTATAATGAATCCTAATGCCATTCCTAAACGTATGACTATTGCACAGTTAATAGAATGTGTTTTTGGAAAAGTTGGATGTATTTCAGGAACAGAATTAGATGCAACACCTTTTAAAAAGGTTAATGTAGAAAATATTACAGAAATTATGGAAAAACTTGGTTATCATGGTGCAGGAACAGAAGTATTATATAATGGAAAAACTGGAGAACAAATTACTGCAGCTATTTTCATGGGTCCAACTTTCTATTATAGATTGAAACATCTTGTAGAAGATAAACAACATTGTATTGATTATGAAACTGAAATTTTAACAAATGATGGATGGAAACGTCATAATGAATTAAATATGGAACATGAAATTGCTACATTAAAAGATAATACATTAGTTTATGAAAAACCTTTGGAAATTTTTAATTATCCAAATCATCAAGGAGATATGTATTATATTAGAAATAAAGATATTGATTTAGCAGTCACTGGAGAACATAGAATGTGGGTTTCAGCCGATGGTATAAACTATGGATTTAAATGTGCTAAAGATATTACTGATAAAGTATATTATAAAAAAAATGCATTATTTGAATCATCAGACGAATCTAAAAAATATATTGATCAAATATTTGGAAATAGTGATAGTTATGAAACAATGATTAAAGATTTTGCTGATTCTGTTCAACAAGAAGCACTACATGCAGGTTGGACATGTAATATATATCACGATGAAGAAGCAGAATTATATATTTGCAAATTGAATAAATATGATTTAAATATTGGTGTAAAAGAATTCAACAATATTGTTAGGAATGAGGTAAAATCTGTTTGGTGTGTACATGTACCATCTGAGGTGTTTTTGATTAGGAGAAATGGAAAAGTATGCTGGACAGGTAACAGTAGAGCTACAGGTCCTTATCAATTACTTACAATGCAGCCTGCGGAAGGACGGTCGAGGGATGGAGGATTTAGGTTCGGTGAAATGGAGAGGGATTGTTTTGTAGGAGATACACCGATAACATTATCAAATGGATTAAGTATTAAGATAGAAGATTTAGAAAATAATAAATGTGAAATTTTAGGATGGGATGAAAAACAAAATGGTATAGTAAAGGCAAAACAAACAAACTTTATGTGTAAAGGTGAAAGAGAATGTTTAGAAATTACATATCAAGATGGTAGAAAGATTAAATGTACTTCTGAGCATCCTATTTTAACTTCTGATAATACATGGGTAAAAGCAAAAGATTTAATAATAGATGAAACAAGAGTAAAAGCTGGTATTACATACCCAATTCTAAATATTAATCAAGAAATGACTGATTGTAATGGATGGTCATTAAAATTAAAGACATTAGAATTAAGAACAGATACAAGAGAAGAATACTTGAAAACTCTTGCATTTGCAAGAATATTGGGGTATTTAGTAACAGATGGTACAATTAGTTATAGTAAAAATGATGAAAGATTTATAAGTAGAGTATATCTAGGTCATATGTTAGATGTTGAAGGATTTTTAGATGACTTAAAACTTTTCTGTGTAATTAAACAAAAAGAATTTAAATCTAAAAATCTATATTCTATAGGATTACAAAAAGATTTATTAGATAATATTATTGAAATTCCAGGTATAATTACAGGAAAAAGAATAGATAAAGATGGAGATTTACCACATTTTATATTGGATGAAAATTGTCCTAAACCAATTATTAGGGAATTTTTAGGTGGTTTATTTGGTGGAGATGGGCATACATGTTATATTTCTGGAAATACTTGTACCCCTGTTTGCTTTTCACAATCAAAAGTTGATACATCATTAGATTCATTAAAAGACATGATGGATAATATTAGAAAATTATTAAATAGAGTTGGTATCAATGATATAAGTATACAAAAATTAAAAGAAACAAGTAGTTCAAAGAAAAATAATGGAATCAATAAAAAATATCAATCAACATTACATATAAATATGTCAGATTTAATATCTTTTTCAGAAAAAGTTGGTTTTAGATATTGTTGTCATAAATCTCAAAGATTAGAAGCAGCAGTAACATATAAAAGATTTAGAGATGAAACTACAAGACAAAAATATTGGATTATAGATAGAGTTAATGAAATAAATAATTCTGAAAATAAAGTATCAAATCCATTAGAAATGGCAATTGATGAATTGAAGCAAAATGAAAGAATTATTCATGATTGTGCAATTCCATCATATTATTGTGTTAAGGAATATAATAATAATGATAATAAGAAGAAAAAACAATATTTTAAGTCAAAGAGATTTCCATCTGCAACAGAGTTTTTTGATGAAATTGGATTAACAGATTGTTTTAGAAATAGTAGTAAAATGACATATGGTGTTAATAGATCACAAATATCTCTTCCAACGATGAATCTTAAAGTAATAAATATTAAACCAATTGGATTAAATAAAGTATATGATATAGAAGTGAATGAAATTCATTCTTTCTTAGCAAACGGTATAGTATCACATAATTGTATGTTATCCCATGGTTCTGTACAATTTTTGAAAGAAAGAACTTTTGACTGTAGTGATAAATATTTTGTATGGATTGATAATGAAACGGGTATGATTTCACCAGTAAATCCTGAAAAAGGAATTTATAAATCATTATATTCTGATAATAAAACTAGATTTAGTAAATTGCAGATTCCATATTCTAGTAAATTATTAATCCAAGAATTACAGGCAATGCATATTAATCCAAGATTAATGGTAAAGAAATAATTTAAAAATAAAAAATTTGAAAATTATTTTTTAAAGAAATATTTTTAATAATCAATTATAAAAAAAGATGAATCAAATTAAAGGCGAACAATACGAATTTTTTATCAAACAATATTTAGAGAATGACTCAATAAAAACTTGGTTATGGAAAGATATTCCAGAACAAGAATTAAAAAAGGGTGGTCTCTTAGGAGATTGGAATTTACATCGATTAATTAGAAAAGATAATAAAATTAATTCTATTCCTGATTTAGGATGTGATATTTTATTGAAAGATAATGAAGAATATATTTTGATTCAATGTAAAAATTTTGATTCAAGTAACAATGTTACTATTCATCATTTAAGTGGATTTTATGCAATGGTTTCTCATTTTAATATGAAAGGTATTGTATATTATTCTTCAAAATTATCAAAAAATATTCAATTGTTAAAACCAAATTCAAATATTAATTATATTAAACAAGAAATGATTAGTTTAAATATTTTAAAAATTCAAAAAACTATAACAACTCCTTATTATTACCAAATTGAAGCATATGAAAAATTAAAAGATTCGCAAAGATCTATTTTAAATTTACCATGTGGAATGGGTAAAACCCTAACTTCAATAATGATTGCAAAAGATTATGATAATATTATTATTATTTCACCTTTAATTGCATATTCTAAACAAAATTTGGAAAGATTCCAAAATGAATTAGAAGATTATCATTCAATTATGGTTAATAGTGAAGGAACACGAAATAGTTTTGAAATTTTAAAATCATTAAATAAACATAAAAAAAATATTTTAAGTTTCACTTTTAAGTCAGTTGATATTTTAATTGAAATATTTGATAAAATTAAAAATAAAATAGTTATTATAGATGAATTTCATAATTTATCTAAAAATGATATTTTTAATGAAACTCCTCTTAATATTTTATTAAATTCTGATTCAAAAATACTTTTTATGTCAGCAACTCCTAAATTTTTTAATTTAGATGATGTTGAATATAGTAATCAAGATATTTTTGGAACAAATATTTATTCATTTTCTATGTCTAGAGGAATTTCAGAAAAGCATATTTGTGATTATGAAATTTATCTTCCAGATATTAGAATTAAAAATAATCTTAATGATATTTCTAAAGAAATTTCTCTAAAAGATCTATCAAATGAATTAATTGATTTAACTATAAAAGGTAAATATATTTTAAGAGGAATGCTGGAAACAGGTTCTAAAAAATGTATTATTTATTTAAGAAATCAAGAAGAAGCTATTAACATGGTTTCTATTTTGAATAAATTAAATGAATATTACTATATTGATTTATATACTGATTATATTATTTCTGATAATTCTTCAAGTGAAAGAACTGAAATATTAAATAATTTTTCTAATTTTGAAGGATATTCTATTATTTGTTCAGTAGCAATACTTGACGAATGTATTGATATCCCTAAATGTGATTCAATATTTATTTCTTATCCAAGCGAAAGTAAAATTCGTAATATTCAAAGATTATGTAGATCTAATCGAAAAGATAAAGATAATATACATAAGGTATCAAAGATTTTTTTATGGTGCGATGAATACAATGAAATAAGTGTATTTATATCACAATTAAAAGAATTTGATGAGAGTTTTAGAGAAGATAAAGTTTGTATTATGAATATTGATGAAAATAAAGGTGGAATTTTAGAAAGAGATGTAAAAGAATATCAGGGTTTATATAAAAATCTTGATGATATGATTATTTCCATTAGAAAGTTTGGTTATGGTATTGATTCTTGGAAAAAAAATTTACAAGAATTAAAAGAATTTATTAAAAAATTTAATAAATTACCATCACTTAAATTAGAAAATGAAAAATATTTATCACATTGGATTTATGATCAAAATAATCATTTAAAAAATAATATTAATATCATGAAAGTTCATGAAATTCAACAACTTTGGAAAGATTTTGTTTCAGAAAACAAGTCTTTATTTGTACTTCCTAATGAAATTTGGTCAAACAAATTAAAAGAGCTAGAAGAATTCATTCTAATGAATAATAGATTACCTACTCAAGCATCTTCAGAAGATCATGAAATTTGCATGTTAGCAAAATGGATTGTTAGAAATAACGAACAATATGATAAGAAAGAAAAAGCAATGAATAGTGAAACTATTAGAAATGAATGGAATGAATTCAAAAATAAATATTCCTGTTTATTTAATGAAAAATTAAATGGATGGTTAGAAAAAATAGCTCAATTAAAATCTTTTATTGAAAAAAATGGTAGATTACCATATGAAAATATTCAAAATAAAAATATTAATGAAGAATATAATTTAAGAGTTTGGTTAAAAACACAGGAAAAAATATATAATAAAAATAAATTTGACGATGATATTAGAAAAATAAATTTTGAAGAAATATTGTGTAAATATACAAATTTATTTACAAAAATAGATAATTCTGATTTATGGATTGATAAATATAATCAGTTTGTTGAATATATTGAAAAAAATAATAAACTACCATTTGAAAAAGTTCCAAGAACTATTAATAATTCAACATATGAAGCAAATAAAAGCGAATATGATTTTATAGTAAGTCTTGGAGTTTGGAAATCAAATCAGCTACAAAAATCTAAAATAAACTTTTCAACAGTAGTTACTGATATTGATGATTCAAAATTATCAAGTTCTGAAAAAGGAAAACATGAAAAAAGATTAGAAAAATATAATATTGAAATAAAGAAAGATAATGAAATATTATCACAAGATTATTCAAAATTAAATAAAAAAGATAAACTCCAATTTGATAAAATTAAATTGAAAGTCGATTCTAGAAATAAATTAATTGAAGAAGAAAGGAATGATAGTTTAGAAAAATTAAAATTATGGAATGAAATTAAACAAAAGTTTCCTAAATTATTTTAATTTTATTAATTAAGATCTATATAAAGATATAATATCTTTTATATTTAATGGATAAAGATTTATTTATAAAAACAGATGATAATAAAGTAATAAATGAAAGACATATAAGATGGGTTAAAAAAATGAATGATTGTTTAGAAGTTTGTACTAAATCAACTGGATGTTCAAAAGAAAATGGTAATACTCATATTATTTGTAAATTAAATAGTCCAGATAGTTATTATAGACTTAATGAATTGTTTAAATAGTATTTTAAATATTATAGAGTTGTAAAATAAATTATGCTCTGTCTTGATAGTCAAAAATTATATACTTTTATTTTTATTAATATTTTAACAATATAATAATTTATTAACATAATTTAACAATAAAATATATGTTAAATAAAAAATATAAAATTTAAACCTATATTGATAAATCGAATATCATTTTTGGATATTAAATTTTTAATAAAATATTTTTATTAAAAATAATTCAATATATTTTATAAAAACCTTAAGTTACTAGGAAGTTATCTACTACTAGATAATATTCGGGATTTGTAAAAATAGATGATTCCGAATATTACCTGATGCTAGAGTTGTCTAGAGTTGTCTTGAATTGTGTAAAAGTTTTTCAATCTTTTGTTTTATAGGAATATGAATTAATTTTACATGATCAGAATGTAAGGTTGAGTCTTTACCGGTATATGTAAAATATGGATATTTATATGCATATGTTTTTGTTTTTAAATATATATATTCGTCTGCAGCATGTTCTATATTTTTATCTAAAATAAATTTATTATTTTTATAATTATTTTTTAAAAATTGAAGTGCACCTTTTTTGTTTATTATATAAGCAGTACATGAACGAAATAATTTTGTTTTACTACTTGTATACATATCATTTGGTAAATCTGTATCTTTACTATAAAGAAAAATTGAAACTTGTAAAATTTCCCAATCTTTTGGTGCATTTTGAATACAAGAATTTAAGTCTTCTTTCCAATATTTTTTATATTCTAATGACATATCATCTTCAAAAATAATTGCATTATTATTATTACTTTTTGAAAATTTAAGTATTGTATTTAAATGTGATAATAAACAAGCATAAATATTTGGAGGATATTTATTTAAATTTATATTTTCGATTTTTGAATTTAAATAAGGTATTATATCTTTTTTATCACCATCAACTCCTTTTACTCTATATTTTTTCATACCACTAAATAAAGGATCTTTTAATTCTTTTATCATATGTTTTTTTCTATCAGTAGATTTATCCATATTAATCCAATAAACTGAATCAATTTTTGTATTATTTTTTATTATTTTTTTATTTTTTTGTATTGTTCTTAACATATAATATAAATTTAGATAAATATAAAAATTATATTAATATTTTTTTATAAAATAAATGTAAATACTAAAAATACATAATCTGGTAGATAATTTTTTTATTTAAACAAATTTAAATAAACTTTTTATAAAATTATTTATCTTTAGTAATTAAAATTATTATAATATTCCTTCTTAAATATATTCATGATTTACTTATATATGCTTTAATTTAACCAAATATTAATTGGATTAAATTCTTGTGTACAAGCTAGACCTAGTCTTACTTATTAAATTTTAACAATAAAATAATAAGTTAAATTATAACACCAGTAATATAAAATAAATATAACTTATAAATATAATATTTTTATCTTATAATAGATTAAATATGAAATTACAAAAATTTAATTATGATTATTTTATAAAAACACTTGATCAAAAAAAATTTTTTTTAGCACAAGTTTACGCAACATTAATATTTGAAATATTTATAGCATATATTGTTTTAATGTATGCTGAAAATAGAGATATTAACTTGACACGTGTTCAATATATTGGATTAATAATCTTTCTTTTTGTAATTATTATTTCAATTGTTTTTATAAAATCACCTTTAATAAAATTCATTTTATTTACTATTTTTGCAGGTGGAATAGGTTTATTATTTTCTACTAGAATAGATATTAAAAATGGTGAAAATTCATCAGAAAATGAAATAGTTAAAAAAGCATTTATTACAACTTGTAGTATTTTTGTATATTTGACAATATTTGGATTTTTTGCAGTTTTTATGGGTGCTAGAATTTCTCCTATTGTAAGTATTACTTTATTTTTTTTATTATTACTCCTAATAATTGTTATATTTATATTAAGTATTGCTGGAAAATATATGATGTATCGTAAAATTATAGCAGGTTTTATAATATTGTTATTTTCAATATTTATAGTTTATGATACAATAAGTATTTTAGATAGAGATTACTCAGGAGATTTTATAACTGCCGCAATAGATTATTTTTTAGATTTCATTAATATATTTAGCTCTCTACTTGGATTAAATTAATATTTTATGACTCTTATATTAGGATCTTAGGCCTGGCCCTTGATGGCAAAAATTATTGATATTGATATTTTTATTGTTAAAATATCAATAAAAATATAAGTAAATAATAAAAAATATAATTTTTGACTAGTAGCACTGAGCCTATCTTATATAATGGATTTATTTTTTAATAAAAAACAAACTTTTTTAGAATATTTTATATATTTCTTATAAATAATTTTATTTTTTATGAGAAAATTGAAAATTTGTAAAACATATTTTAAAATGTATTAATATTTATTGAATTATTTTAGGAATGTCTCTGTATGGCAAATTTTATAATTTTTTATTTAAATTATATTTTATTGTTCAAAATATTAATAAAAATATAATATTTATAATAATATCTAAAAAATTGCCATCCAGGTCCATGTCTATACTAAATAATAAATAATTTGATAAATATCATAGCTTAATACTAGGTATATTATTTTCATTATTTTCATTTAAAAAGTCTCTATATATTTGTATTAATTTTGGTAAATAAGTATTTGTAATATTATTTATATATAATTTATTAGTATTTAAAATAAAATTATATTTTTGTAATGGTAGATGAGTATAAAAAAATAATTGATAAATATCATATTCAGTATTATGTATATTATTTATATTATTTATATTCTTATGAATGTTAGATAATTTTAAATTTTTTATTTTTTCTTTAAAATAGTCTGATAAATAATAATATTTTATAAATATTTTTATATTATTACTTTCTATAATAAATTTTAATTTATTTTCTAACATAATTTTTAATATATATAATGCATAATTATTGATATCATTTATATAATATATATTATTTTTATTATTATTAAATTTATTTAATGGATTTAAGGGGTTTAAATATTTTTTTAATCCAAATATTTCTATGATAATTGGATCAATATCTAATATAAAACGATTATTATTATAATTATTTGCTAATATTGGATTTATTATTTTACCTGTCTCAAATAAATATACAGGTAATTTATTACTATAATATAATAATCCAATTGTATATAACTCTATTAAAATCATATCATTAAATTCAATAAATACAGCAGAATTATTATTTAAACATTTTAAATAACAAGAACAAAAATTTGAAAAACTAAAATTTGATAAAAAATTATAACTTATATACAAATTTTTATTATTTATTTTTAAATGTTGTGTTTCAAATATTTTTATACAGCTCTCTTTTTTACACCTTTCACAATTTAGATGTTTTATTAAATTTATTTTTTTAGATATTTTTTCTGAATTATTTTTTATTTCATTATAAAAAAATAATATTTTTTCTTGTTCTTGCTCTTGTTCTTGCTCTTGCTCTTTTTCTTTTTCTTTTTCTTGTTCATTTGATAATGTTAAACTTAAAGTTCTTTCATTACCAGTTCCTAAAATTAATTTTTTTAATTCATTGGATTCTTTTAATTCATTATATAAATTTTTAACTATTCTTTTTTCTTCTTCATTTATATTTTTATTTATAATAATATTATTTGTATTATTTGTATTATTTGTATTATTTTTTTTATTTTTTTTAAATATATTATTTTTCATTATTTTTTCTATATTTATTTCTTCATTTCTATTAAATTCTGGTTGTAAATCAATCTCCTTATAATTTTTTGAATTTTTTCTAGTAATTGCTTTTAATATTTGTAACTTTATACCATTCTTTTGATTTAGTTTAAATATATTTTGATTTTCAATTAATAAATTATATATATCCTCTACATTTTTTATATTATTTTTATTATTTTTATTATTTATTACTATTATTGATAAATAAGTTCCTTTATTTAATTTTCTAAATCTAAAAATTGCTTGAGCAAAGTCACTCATTTTAGTCTCTGTATTTATTAATATTGCTACGTGTCCTTCTTGGGGTTGTTCTATATCTGTGCCTATTACATGACATTGATCATAATAATAAAAATTATTATCAAATGATTTTTTAAATTTTTTTGTTATTCCATCTTTTAGTTGTAATTTATTATTATTTTTATCTAAAAATACTATATTATATTTTGGTAATTCTTCAGAAATAATTTGAGCAATTTCTATATTATCATTATTTAAAAATAATCCATGTAAATCTATAAATCCTCTTGGATTATTCTCTATAATTTTTAAGATTTTTTTTATATATTTTTTATTATTTGATATATTATTTGATATAGATTTTAGAATATTACAGATACTAATTGGTTTTTCTTTTAAATTTATAAAATGAATTTTTGATTTATCTAATATATCAGGTTTTCCATATCCATATATTGCAAATAATATGTCAAATTTTTCATCTGAATCATATATTATTTTATTACTAAATACATATTCTTTTATATTATTATAATTAAATAATTCTAAATAAGCTGTACCAGTATATCCAACTTGCCATTGTTCATTCGTATTATAAATTAAATCTTGAAATGATATATTTAATTGTGTTTTTACATAATTAATTTGTTCCTTATTAACATTGTATAAATATATTAATAATATTCTTATATTTATTTTTATATTATTTTTATCATATATTTCTTTAAAAATATTTTTTAATTCTTCTATCATATCTTTTTCATTACTATCTTCATCATAATTTATTATAAAATAATCTATTTTAGGGTCTATATTTTTAAATTTACTAATAATATTAAAAATGTTATTAAAATCCATTAAATCATTGTTTAATTTACATTCATTATTAATGTATACTTTAAAAGTTAATATTAATGTATATAAAATAGAAGAAAATTTTGAATTTTTTATAGGTGTATCTTTTCTTAAAAAAGGACTACATAATCTATTTATATCATATTTTTCATCTTCAAAATATAAAAAAGAAAATCCATAATCCATATTATAAATACTTTTTTTAGAATTTATATAAAAAAAATTTAAATTATTTAATAAATATGGATATTTTATAGTTAAATTATTATTAATAAGTTCATTATTAATATTTTTTTCATTAAAATATATAAAATCAAAAATAAAATTAAAAATTTCTTTATCTAATACTTTATCATTCTCTTTTACTAAATTAAACATTGAACTTAAATAATTATAATGTGAATCAAATTCATCTATTATATTAAATTCATTTTTTAAATCAATTTTTTCATTATTACTAAGATCATAATTTTTAATCCATCTTAACTTAGCATCATAATCTGAATAAATATTTACTTTTATATTTGTTAAATATTCTGTTAATGCCAAGTATTGTGATGTATCTGATACTAAATGAGAAGCAGTTATAACAGTTGCTATTTTTTTATGGTAATATATAATACATATAGACAATAAAGGTGTAAAAACTGAAGTTTTACCTTTACCCATCATGAATTGATGTAATTTTAATTCTTTCTCTTTTTTAATTAATTCTGTACGAATCTCAATATATTTATTTAATTGTGATTTTTTATAAAAATAAGGTAATTGAATTAAATAAAAAATTTCAAATTTATAAAAAAAATTATCTTTAACTTTTTTATTAAAATATAAAATAGAATCAATAATATCAATATAATTATTTAATTCCCAACAAGAATTATTTTTAATAATTTTATTAATTAATTCTATTAAAATATTATATTTCATAATATTTGTAAAAATATCAATATTATTTTTAAAATAACGATTAAAATTGTCATATTTTTTAATTTTTTGAATATTTTTATTAAAAGCTATATATAAATAGTCTTTTGTATTATTTAAAAATTTAAGATCAATGTTTTTTTTCAATAAACAAAATTTATGTTTATTAATATAATTATTTTTTCCATTTTTAATATTAATTTTTGAATTAATATCATTTAAAAATATTGAATTATTATTTTTATAATCTATATTATTTATACAATAAATTTTTATTTTTTCAATTAAATTATTATAAAAATCATTTTTATGTTCATTAACTTGAATTCTATAAAAAATATCTAAAGTAATATTTAATTTGATATTAAAAGAATATCTATCACAAATTTTCTTATAAATATCTATATTAAAATTATTTATTGGACAAAAATATGAAGGAGCTATTTTTAAATCTAATTTTAAATCTTCTTTGAAATCAATATTCATAAAATTTTTATTAAAAGATCTATCATATTTATTTAAAAAATTTCTATAAAAATTACTTGAAGACAATAAAGTTAATGAATAATTATTTATTTCTTTATTATAATAACATAAATATGGTAGATAGACAGGTATAAATGGTAAAAATGGATGTTTATCAATAGTTAAATTAAAATATAATTTTTGTTTAATATTATTTTCATCTATAATATAAATCTTATCAGAGTTTATATAATTATTTTCAAAATAAATTTGTATAATCTTATCAGATAAAATAAAATTTTTTGAGGTAAGTATAAAAAAATACCCAGAAATATTATCTTTTATTATTTTGGCTTCATTATCAATATGTAATTCATTAAAAAGTAATTTAACATTTGATAAATCCGTATCAGTTATTGAAAAACGATTTAATATATTATATATATTTGTATTATATTTAATGTTTAATGAAATATACGATTTACTATTATAAATATAAGATATATAATCAGTTGTAGATAAATTATTAATATTAGAAATCCAATTATATTTTTTATTTTCGAATGTATCGTATAAAAGTAAGTCTTCTATAAATGTTGGGCTTAAATTTAAAATATTTTGTTTTATAATTATTTTCCATTTATTTTCAATAGTTGAATATAAAGACTTAGTAGAATATAATTTTGTTAAATTATCAATTTTTAAACTACATAAAAGTAAATCATTTAAGCAAAAAGGTGTTATATCATAATCTTTAAAACTATGAATTATATGAATATATGAATTAGTATATATTACTAATTGTTTATTTGAACAAATAATTTTATTTTTTATATTTTTGTATTTATTTAATATTTCTATATCATTAATTAATTCTACAAATTCTTTAGTATTAATATTAAAACCTTTATTATCTTCGATACTATTATAAACTGCATAAAAATATTGATATAATTTTTTATTATCATCCAATTTACTATTTTCAATTGAATATAAAATATCATTTATATCATATCTTTTATAAGATAATAACAAAAAAATTTTATTTGTATATTTAATGTTTTTAATATTATTTGAATTAATTGATATATCTAATAATTTCAAAATATCATTAATATTTTTATTATAGGTTGATGTAAATTTAAATATATTAATTATTTCATGATAATCAAACAAAAAAAATAGAGGTTCATATAAATCAATCCTATCATATGTTATTGGTTTATTATTATTATAATAAAAATAATAATATTTTATATTATTTGAAAAATTTAATGTAAAATTTACAATATGTGGATTTATACTAATATATTTTAAAATAACTAAATATATATAATAAATATCTAATAAAACTTCATACATGTTAGTATTTTTACCAAAATCTATAGGAATTCTATCTAAAAATGGACGAATATATGTATAAAAATCTGTAAAATCACTTCTAGGAAAATTTATTTTAAAATTTTCAAATGTTCCTTCATAATTTCTTACTTCAATTACTTTTGTTTTTAAAAATCTATGTAAATATATATAAAATGTATAATCAATAAGTTCTATATCATTTACTTCAATTTCTCCATATATTTTACTGTTAAATAATTTATCTATACCTGGTTTATTTTTATTAAAAATTAATGTTTCTTCAGAATAATAATTTGAAATTTCATCATTTAAAGAATATTTATTAATTAATTCATAAATATAATTATTATTAAAAAAATTATTTTTTTCATACTTTGTATATTTTTTATTAAAAATATATTTAGTATCATTAGAAATACATAATAAATTAATCATTGAATTATGAAAAGATAAAGTATTTTCAATAAATTTATTTATTTTAGATTCTTCATTTATCTCATTGTTAAAAAATAGAGTTAATAATAAATTATTAACTCCTAAATTAAAATAACTGTAAAATACACATGATCCAGATGATTGTTCTTTATTATATAATCCCAATAGATTAAATTTAACTTTATAATATTCTTTTACATGTTTTAAAGAATTAGTATTAAATTCTATATCAATTTTTGAATTAATCTTTTCTATAAAAATTTTAAAAAAATTATATTTACTAGAATTATATTTACTAGAATTATTATTCAAACTTATTTTACTATTATATATTTTTGTAGATATAACATTATTAATACCTTTACAGTTATTATATAAGTTAATTATATCTATATTTAAATAATCATTATAATTTATATTTTCTACTTCACTTATAATATCACATATAGAACATTCTTTAAAATCATTCTGATAGTTTGATGCAATATAATATAGTAATGTATAACATAAAAAAATTCCATTCTGGTTTTTATCTATTTTTGTATCATCATAAATATATTTTATTTCATGTTCTTTTATTTTTGAAAAAATTTTTTTTGTAATAATATTTTTATGTATTAATTTAATAATTTCTTCATTTATACTAGCATACTTTAAATATTCTAGCTTATTATTTAAGATATTTTCTATAAAAAAATTTATATCTTCACATAAATTAGTTAAAATATCAGTATCATTTATATAAAATATTTTAGGTATAACATTTCCATTAAATCGAATATTATTATTTATTCCTAATCCTGAATTAGAATAATATATATATTTTTTATCATTTATTTCTAATTTATATAAAATAGTTGAATGTCCTGAATTATAAATATTTATAATATTTGTAGAATTTAAATTAAATTTTTTATCTAAATCATAATATTCTCTAATTTTATTTCTTGCTTCAACTGTACAACCAATGTTTTCATCAATATCTTTATCAAATAAATAATAAATTGGATATATGATTGCTGTTAAATCATTAAATAAATTATCTGATATTTTAACTGTTATAAAATTTAATAATTCTATAATTTTATCTTCATTTTTATTCATATTTATAATATAGTAACCGGATAAAAAAATCCGACCAATTTTTTATAAATAATTATTTAAAAAATATAGTTTTAAAAATTATAAAAAAATATATTATTTTTTATATTATTTTTATATTATTTATTGTTATATTTATCAATAAATAATATAATTATAAATTTATTGATATAAAATAAAAAAAATGTTAGAGGGGTCTTCTAGATTTTTTTTTAAACATTATTAAT
>Ga0214919_10003526_pt1 | contig 23571 bp, 19 predicted proteins | sample LL1503_MetaG_FD_177994 | JGI IMG/M metagenome (GOLD analysis project Ga0214919, IMG submission 177994) | Freshwater microbial communities from Lake Lanier, Atlanta, Georgia, United States - LL-1503 | ecosystem: Environmental > Aquatic > Freshwater > Lake | place: USA: Georgia | collected... | reverse complement strand
TAATCTATATGCATTTTTACAATTATATAATTTATTTTCTCCTAAACCTTTATTATCAGACATTAATCTTTGACATGCTTCTTTATTTAGAGTAATTTTAGGATTCAATCCTAATGTATTACATAATAATTTTACTTTATATAAGAAATCATTATGTATACAACCAATTTGAATACATCTAGAATTACTATTTTTAATTATAGTTCCATCAGCATCAATATAACCGGCTAACCAAGATAATTTATTTTCCTTTGTAGCATTTATTGGTACATCAAATTTTTGATTTATATTATTAGATAATGTAACTCTAATTTTATTTTGCTTTTCACTATATTTTTCAACCTTTTCATATTCAATATATTTTAATAATTCTTGTTTATCATTGTATAGATCAATAACTGGTTCTTTTCTAGTTTGATCTTTATTTAAATAATTTGTACCATCTCCACAATAGAAACCATGGGTATATGGACTTATAAAATCAAATTCTTTATTACCTTCCAATACTGGAAATTTACATTTAATGATTCTATCATTTATAGTTAAATCTTTAGCATCTTTAATAATATGTTTAGTATTTCTGGTACCTGATACTATGTGAAATTTATGATATTCAGTACATTGTATTTCACACCCATCATCAGTCATAACTTTAACTAATTTTTGATTTTCCCCAGTTTGTCTTACTGGAGATAATGAAAATTCAAATCCATTCCATACATTAACATCTTGATCAGCTAAATCCTTAATTGGATAATAACCCTTATCAGTTAATATTAGTGTATCTCCATGAACACATAAATTGCTAGATTTAATTGTTCCTAAGTTGTTTTGATTACATTTTCTATTGACCATATCTTTGAACATAATATAAGGTAATCCACTTTCCATTTGTATTTCTAGTATTTTTTTCCATAACTTACTAATATTAATTTGTCTATTATACATTTTTTTATTTTCATAATCAATATATAATTTTTCAAATTCAGCACCATAAGTATCAGCTAAGCCCGGTGCTTTATTAGGGCAAAATAAACTCCACATTACGTCTTTGTTTTGTTCAATAGATTCAGTTAATCTTTTCATAAATAAATCAGAAACCCACAAGGCTAAGAATAAATCTCTTGCTCTTAACATTTCATCACCAATTGGTTTTTTTAAATCTAAAAATTCTTCAATATCAGCATGCCAATTTTCTAAATATACGGCAGTCGAGCCTTTTCGCTTGCCTCCGCCTTGACTTACATATAAAGCGGAATCATTATAAACTTTTAACATAGGTACTAATCCTTCTGATTTACCATTAGTTGATTTAATTATAGAATTTTTAGCTCTTACTTGAGTTACATGTATACCAATTCCCCCAGACCATTTTGAAATTCTTGCAGTATCTGTTAATGTTTTATATATACCATCTAGACTATCATCAACACTTAATAAAAAGCATGATGATAATGATTGTCGCTTAGTCCCAGCATTAAATAATGTAGGAGTAGCATGTGTATAGTAGTTTTCAGATAACAATTTATAAGTTTCAAAAATCTCACTTAATGTTTTATTATCAGTTGAACCATCCTCATTAATTTTATTAAAATTAATTCCAATAGCGACTCTCATAAATAAATGCTGTGGTCGTTCAATTATCTTATTGGTATTAGTATCAACGTGTTTAATTAAATATGATTTTTTTAATGTTTTAATTCCAAAATATGTAAATTTATAATCGTTAGCATATAGTAAATTTTTATTTATATCTGAATTATAATATTTGGCAAAATTAATTAATTTAGAATCAACAATATCAACTTGATCACCATTAATACAATAATCATTAATATTGGTAACTGTTAAATAATAATCATCATGAGTTTCCTTATGTAAATTATCAATTTCAATTCTTGCAGCTAATGTCCCATAATCAGTATGAAGCGTTATCATAGAAGCACAGAAATCGGCAGATATATTATCTAATTCAATAGTAGTAATATTGCTTGCCATTAATTTGATTGTGTTTTTGGCAACTAAGCCAACATTTACATGTAGTTTAGGTTCCATATTTTTTAAATTTTTCAATCTTAATAAAATTTTATTAAAATCCAATTCGACAGTTTCACCTTTGCGGTTAATTACGTAAAATTCTTCAGTATTCATGTTTTAAATTCTTATTATTGTATAATGATTAAATAATTTTTTTAATATTTTATTTACTAATTATTGATTATTTATTTAAATGCTAAAAAAATAGCAAACAATACTATATTTGAATACAAATTGTATTATTTCAAAAAAAAATATAAATTTATATAATTTATTTTTTTATAAGTAAATATTAATATTATTTTTATAGATATGTAAATTTAGTTTTATTTAGATATTCATGTTCATGAATTAAATTAATAATTTTCTGAACTGTAAATTCCAATTTATTTAACTCATTATTAATTGCAATATATCTTGTATTAGTATGATGCAGGGCTAATATATAATTATTAAATATCAATATATTTTTAATTTTATCATTATGATAACGTTGACTTGGTTCATTTCTTAAATGTAACAGGTCCCCATTAATTAGAAATACTAAATCTGGTTTTAATAAACCTTTATCATATTTAAATGCATCATCAAGTTTATAACAAGTATAATTTCCAATTTTGTTATTATTATTCATTATATTAATTGTTTGATCGGATAATGTATATGCAGCATTGCTATAAGTATATCGATCGCATATAATATTATATCCTTTTTTTAATAATTGTTCCATCTCAACTCTAAATTCTTTTCTATTTTCAGAAAATATTTTACTTTGAGCATCGATAGAATTAATATTTAATTCATTTTTTAAAAATTTATCAATCTTTTGACCAATAATAGTAGTGCGATTTGGAAATTTATAATAATTCCATAACTCAATTGTATCATTATCAACAGTTTTAAGTAAAACAATTTTATTATTTAATTTTTCCATTATATTATTAATAATTGTCGTTTTCCCTGCTCCATTAATTCCTTCGAATACTATAAATAGACCTCTTGACATTGTTAAATTTATTTTATTTTAATTATAAATATGTTATATCTTTAATATAAATAAATTCAATTTTAAATTTATTTTGATATATTTGATATAATAAATATAATTATATAGTAAGTATTACGAATAAGATGAATAATATAAATTTATATAAATTTAATATTCTAAGTTTAATTGAATACAATAATCATTTTTTCAAGAATTTAAATATTGATAAATATTATAATTTTAATATTTTTGAATTAAATTTATTTAAACAGCATAAATTTGATATTGATTTAATTACAGATGACTATGCATCTATAGAAAATTATAATAATCAAATTTATGAGTTATATAAGGATGTTAATAATATAATACCAAGTAATATAATACTATTAAATCTTGATGAAATTAAAAATAATACACTTCTAATATTAGAGCAGTTATATTCTGACAAGATTTTATCTAATTCATAAGAAAAAAAAATTGAATTTAGATTTAAATAAGTATATATAAGATATATAAGACAATAAGAAAATAAAGATGGATGAAATTATTAAAAAATTGAACAAAATGGAAACTGAGTTTTCTGAGTTTAAAAAATATACTGAAAGTATAATAATGATTAATACAACCCTGGTTCAAGAAATTGCAAATCAGATAAATACTAAAATTGATATTTTATGTAATTTGGATAATGCTAATAATAATACTGGAGCAAAAGCACCAGCTAAGAAAAATAAAGCATTAACTAAATCAGCATTCTTTAAAGATAAATTAAAAAATAATATGGATGAATTTATTGATGATTTATACACTAAAGAAGAAATTGATGCATTGTATAATTATGATGAAGTAAAAATTAAAAAAACAGACTTACAAAAGAAAACAAAAATAATTGATATTCTATATTTAAACATTACTAAAAATGATGCAACTAAGAATAACAAATTAAAATTAATATATGATGAATATAAAAAGGTTATGGAACAAGATGATGATGAAGAAACAAAAAGTGAAAACTAAATTATATAAATGCTTACATTAATTTGCATATTTATATAATTTGAAGTATTTATATAATTTTAATAAAAAAATAAAAATTTATTTTTTTAATCTAGATTGATTATATTATTTTTTTCTAAAATTATGATTTTTTTTATTTCATTATTATGTTTAGTTTTAAACCATGTTTTCTTAACTAGAGAATTAGATATAGTCATTTCTAATTCAATTAATGTACTAGGTATTTGTATTATAAGTGTATTGTAACAATATATAATTTCTAAATTAATTAATTCTTTTGGAATTGATGTAATTTGTGTATTATGGCAATATAATATACTTAATTTTGTTAATTCTTTTGGAATTTTAGTTATTTTAGTATTACTTATATTTAATATTTCCACATTTATTAATGTTTTTGGTAATTTTGCTATTATTTGACAATTGCTTATATCAAGATTTTCAGATTTTATCTTATATGTATTATTACATAGTATACACATTTTATTAGTTTATAAAAGTTTATAATTAGTTATTTATATATTAATATAGTATAAATATTCAATTATTTTTTATTACCTGTAATATTAAAGTTATATTAAAAAAAGTTAATATAAGATTATATTTACTAATGCTTAAATGATTGTGCATATTTATATAATTTTAATAAAAAAATAAAAATTTATTTTTTTTAATCTAGATTGATTAAGTTATTTTTTATTAAATTTTCAGGATGGTATTTTTTTATAGTATAATATTCGGCTATATTCCATAGCGTTGGTAATTTTTTTTGTAATTTTATATATTTTTGTAATTTTATTATTTTATTTACTTCAATTGGAGTTTTGTACCATGTTTTCTTAATTTCATTATTAGATAATATAATTTCTAATTTAATTAATGTATTTGGTATTTTTTTTATTAAAGTATTGTAGCAATATATAATTTGCAAATTATTCAATTCTTTTGGAATTGTTTTTATTTGTGTATTATTGCAATATAAGATACATAATTTAGTTAATTCTTTTGGAATTCTAGTTATTTTTGTATTGCTTATATCTAAGATTTCAACATTCAGTAATGTTTTTGGTAAACTTCTTATTCTTTGACAATTACGGATATCAATTATAGTAGAATATGTAGTGTAGTTAGTATTACATATTATGCACATTTTATAGTTTTATTAGTTTATTAATTGTTTGTTTATATATTAATATATTATAAATATTCAATTATTTTTACATCCTTGTAGTAATACTAAAAAAAGTTAATATAATATTAAATTTACCAACTTGCGATTATATGTACCATTATCATATAATTATATTCAATTAAGAAATTAGACTTATTCGTATCGATTAAAAGTAATAATTATACATTTTCAGTATCAACTGTTGCTTTATTCTTTTTATTGATTCTTACTTTTCGTGGAATCTTTGCAGGTAGTTGGATATCATATTTATTCAATACGTCATCAATTAACTTTTTATTTTTAAAAATTTCCATATAAAATGTTTTAAATGTAGATATTGAAATATTGAATTCTTCCGAAATCGTTTCTGATAGTATATCAAATTTTTTAGATATTACTAATAAGAAGATTAATGCAGAAACCTTAGTAGATAATCTAGCATTTGGATTTCCAATTTTTAATTCATTGATTTGAGTTAAAATTTCATTAAGGAATAGACTGTAACTTATATCAATACCAATTCTTTTTAGATATGACATTATATAATGATCATTATGATCTTTGTTAATTGGAAGTTTAATTATATTAGCTTCTTCCAAGTCTCTTAATATTTTATCACCCTTACTTAAATCATTTTCAGATATTGAATACCAAGTTGCAATCTCTTTAGGTTTTCTTACAATGCCTTCTTTTAAACATTCATAATATAAAAGTGAACCCATGATACCTTTTAATATTTCACCTCTGTGAATTTTTGATGTATCTCTTATTTTTTTATATTGAATTAATACATTATTAATAATATTTTTAGGAATTAACAAACCAGCAGATTGATAATTTAATTTTTCCAAAATTCTTTTTAAATTGGTTTCTTGAATTATACTATACTGTGATGTATTATTTCTTAAATATTTTTGATACTGGAATGAATTTTTCCCAATGCATTTAATAGGAATATGATAATTCGAGTTGGTATTATAACCACACATACTCGGTTCATATTCCAAATTTTCAATTATTACAACTTTGATATAACCACATTGTGGGCATGTTAAAGTATTATTAATATTTGGCTGCATTTGAATATTACACTCATCACAATTTTTATAATTTAATTTTGCTTCGCTATCATGTATTTCAGTTTCTTTTGTTGTATTGATATAGTTTTCAAATTCATCATCGTCATACAATTCAAAATCATTATCACCAAATGTTTCAAAATCATTATCATCAAATGTTTCAAAACTATCCATACTTATATATTATTGATTATTTTATTCAATTTTTTATATATAAATGTATTTAATGGCAGTTATGATTATGTATATTTTTTATATTTAAATAAGAATTAACTTTTAAATTTAAGTAATAATTAAAATATATCAAAAAAATAAAAATAAAATTAATATAGAATGGATTTAAAAAATTTAGAAATAAATATAGTAGACAATGAAGAAATAAATGATGAGTACTTATTATTCCAACACAATTTTTTAAAAAATAATTTAATAAATGCAATAAATATAGTTAAACAATATATAATAGAACATGAATTATTAATAGTTGGTGGTTCTGCCATAGATTTTGCATTAAAATTAAAGAATAACAAATTATATAATGAAGTTTATCAAATACCCGATTTTGATGTAATATCATATGATAATATCTTACATGCTAACAATATAGGAAAAATTTTATGTAGCAACAAATATAGCAATGTTAGTATAATACCTGCAATTCATAATACAACTGTACGGGTACAGTTAATGGGATATACTGTATTTGATAGCACATATGTTCCTAAATATATTTATGATAAAATTCCATTTTTAACTTATAACAATTTTAAATTTATTCATCCAATCTACCAAAAAATAGATCAATTTTTATCACTAAGCTTCTTATTTGATGTTACCGGTCCGAATTATAATATATATGGGAGATTTGAAAAGGATATTGAAAGAAAGAGTATATTAAATAATTTTTACAATATACAAAAATCAGATATAACTATTAAAAATGAAGATATTAAATATAACCCACTAACATTGAACCTACATGCTTTTAATAATTCAGAAATAAATTTAATAAAGATGTATAATAAAGATAAATGTATTTATGATAAAAAAAATATATCTACTAAAGAAGTCGCGAAAGAGTATGATATTCTTAATACTCCAAGTAACAATAGTGATGATATATTTTATACAATCGATAGTGATTATTGCTATCACGGGGTATTAGCATATAATTTAATTTATGATAATTTTAAAAAGCTTATGGATAAAATAAAAAATAAAAATTTTATAAATGAAACTGATTTACAAACTATTAAAAATTTAGAAAATGATATTTTAATAAAAACGGAAATATCTATCAAGGATAATAATATAAATTTACTCATACCAAATAATGTACCATTGATAATTATTAATAATAATAACAATATAGAAAAAATATATGAAGAAATTAAAAAAGACATTAATGTAACAGAATTAAAAAAGTTTGAACATATATTAAATGTAGTGCCTAACTTTGCATCTACTAGACATAAATTAGATACAAATAATTTAGATATTGAATTTTATGATTTATATGGTAAGCTATTGTCAGTAAATATGTTAACTATGGGTGATAATTTATTTGTAATATCTAACTATAATTATAATTTATCATACTTTTTATTTAATTACTACATGAATGAAGATATGGAATTAAAAAATATTTATTTATCTTATTACTTATCTTTGAACTCTATAATTAAAATTACAAATCTGTTGTATACAAATTACTCAGATATAATGAATGATATATATCCATATTACAATAGTATATATAATTATTCAATAAATACATTAGGTATAGACAACTTCTCTGAAAATTATTACTACCATCTTAAAAATTATTACTATCTAATTTATAATAATACTAATTTAACTGACCTTCCTCCAAAAAATTACATAAGCTTTCCAAATTGTGATATAAAAAAAATATTTGATCTAGATAAATCTCCATTTTATCAACAATTCCATAAAGAAGTAGATGAAACTAATTACCATACAGAAATATATAAATTATTAGAATTATCAAAATAAAAAAATAAATTAAATTATGTATTTATGTTTTATATATATTTAAACTTTTTTTTTGCGAATATATCTGCGCTTGGATACTAATGCATCTTGCTTATTCATATTAGTATTAGTATCTTCCATAGCCGGATTATCAATTTTTTTAGCAACAACAGGTTCGGCAACTTTTTTAACAACAACTGGTTCAACTACAGGTTCAACAATAGATTCGACAACTACAATAGGTTCAACTACAGGTTCAACAATAGATTCGACAACTACAATAGGTTCTACAATAGGTTCAACAATAGGTTCAACTACGGGTTCAACAACTGTATCAACTACAGGCTCAACTACAGTCTCAACAACTGGCTCAACTACAGGTATAACAACTGGCTCAACTACAGGTATAACAACTGGCTCAACTACAGGCTCAACAACTGGTTCAACAACATGTTCAACAACTGAAACAACTACAGGTTCAGCAACTGGCTCAACTACAGGTATAACAACTGGCTCAACTACAGGTATAACAACTGTATCAACTACAGGCATAACAACTGGCTCAACTACAGGCTCAACAACTGGTTCAACAACATGTTCAACAACTGGCATAGCTACAGGCTCAACAACTGGCTCAACAACTACAGGTTCAATAACTGAAACAACTACAGGTTCAGCAACTGGCTCTACAACAGGTTCAACAACTGGAATTTTTTGAATTCTATTTTCATGTTCAATTCTTGTTAGATATAATAAACTGCCGTTTTTAGTACAGAAATCACATAATTCATCTGATTGGTTTATAGTAACTGGATTATTAGTCATATTTTTTATATCTAATGTATAAATGTGGTGGTTAGTATCCTGTAAGATATAATTTTTAATATTTAATGCATTTTGAAAATTTGAACTAATTGCAAAATATACAAAATCATATGATTGAAATTTCAATATCAATCCTGTAGAAATTTTAATAGTTTCGCGAGGATTTATTGTAATAGTTTCGGGATTTATAAATGTATATCCGTTAATATATCTATTACTGTGTAACGGTCTTGTTCCATATTCAGTAATTAAAAAATTTATCATTTTAATAAAAATTAAATAAAAATTATTTATATTATATATAAAAAAATAAATTTAATTATAATTATAATTAAAATTAATTGTTTAGATGCAATTAGATTGAATTTGTTTAGATGTAATTACAACATCAAACTTAGTATATTAAACATCAAACTTAGTATATTAAACATCAAACTTAGTATATTAAACATCAAACTTAGTATATTAAACATCAAACTTAGTTAGGAGATCCGCTATTATCATTTTCATATTCAATCTTAGTTAAATCTAATAAACTATTATCTTTAGTATAGAAATCACATAATTGATCTGATTGATTTATAGTAACTGGACTATTAGTAATATTTTTTATTTGCAATATATGAATATGATCTTGATTGTCTTGCAATATTGGATTTGTGATTTTTAATATATTTTGAAAACAATCATTAATTACAAAATAAATAAATTCATTTGATTGAAATTGCAATATCAATCCTGTTGGGATTTCAATAGTTTCATTAGGGTTTATTATTATATCTGTTGGATTTAAAATTATATATCCACCAGTAAAGTGAGTGCTATTTAATGGTCTTATTCCGTATTCGGTAATTAAAAAATTTATCATTATAATAAAAATAAATACGAATTCGTTATATTATATATAAAAAAATAAATTACATTTATAATTAAATGTAATAAGTATAAATTGTTTTTATAATATAAGAAATGCAGATATGTAGATATTTATAGATCACTCAATTGTGAATTGATATCATTAATATTGTCTTGTATGAAATTTTCATTAAGACATACTTTATTGTAGCTAGAGCAGAATTTTGGCATTGCTCCAACCATTAATGGTGCACTCAATCCCATATTGCATTGAGATTCTAATGAATTGATAGCAGCATTTTCCAACCCTTGTATTGGATGACTAAATGCTAAGTTTAGTAATATATTTTTCTTTTCTCTATGTTCGATTCCGGATTTATCAATAGCAGATATTGATCCCATAACACACATTGTATCAGCATATGTCATATAATGTTTATTATCAGCAGCAGGCATCATATTTATTAATTCAATAATAATTTTATTTCTTGCAGCTTCAATTCCCAATAATTCATATATTTCCATAATACTATCCGATTGTGATAGATATGGATTAATATATGGATTTTGAAATATTTCTTCCAAGTTAGTTCCATCAGTAGTAATAACATATTCACTACTCTTTTCAATAGAATTGTCTTCTTTAATCATAGTTCTAGCAATTTTATTATTTATATTTGTAGAATAGATATTATCAATACCTCTAATAATGGATTTTAACAATACATCATTAATGAATGATTCAATCAATATTAGATTTATTTCAACATTCTTTTTAAAATGTTGACTTCTAATATAAATTCTCATTACGATCTTATCAGCATTTTCAGCTGTATTAATTATAAACAGTGATGGATATAATTCATGTAATTTAAAGCATATAGATTCAAATTTCATATTTTTTTCAATCATTTTCTCTTTATTGAATTCTAATCTTATACACCATTTGATTAAATCATTTGGTATTTTTAAATTAGGATTGTGTTTTTCAAATGTTTTTATTAATTCTAATTCATCTATATAATTTGGATGTACAATTTGTTTGTAATCTTCAAAGAATATTTGATAAGAATTAATAAATATATATAATGACATCATTTCAATATGATTTGCAATCTCTTGCAATTTGAATGAATCATTTTTATGTTCTTCATTAATATATAAAATCATTGAGGGTGCTTTCATTTTAGCAGTATCTTTACCCCCTAATATTTCTTTCATACGAACTAAGAAATCAGTTTTAGTACCTGATGCTCCTGTTCTATGATGACTGTCTAAGACATATTGTGTCATAGGCTCAGAAATTGACTGAGCTGTGATAATTCCAATAGGACAACCATAGTCAATCAATGATTTATTAAATGTATTACTAATACGATTAATGATAATATCTAAGATATCATTATTAATATTACTATTTATAATATTTTTAATATTTAAGTATGATCTAATCAATATATTTACCAATGTAAATGATATTGCTATATGATCTGGTATAGTCATTTTATTTTGCATTTGCATTTCATTAAAGTGACTATATTGTATATTATTACATAGCGTTTGTACTTTTTCATGTACAATTGCTGGATTTATAATATATTTTTGTTTACTTATAATATCTTTGAAATTATAAGTAATATCTTCAATTATTCTATGTATATTAATTGGTAATTTTCTAACATCTGTTAATAATTTATTTTTATTATTCTGTTTTTCAATTTTTAGATAGATATTTCTATATAATTCTCGATCATCAGTCATTTGTTGAAATTCATCATCTAATATTGCTTGAATATTTTTATTATGAAATTCTTTATTTATATCTTTAAATGTTGTTTTATATTTATTTTCAAAATCAATATTAGATAAGAAAATTGTATTAAATTTTACAATTTCATTATTTCTAGTATCAATTCCATCACTACCGTATATAAATTGAACAATATTTCTATTTTTCATTACTTTACGTGTATTATCTACAAATAGTGATTCAAGATTTTTAATACTTTTTCTATTTTGTTCACCAGTAATACTAGTAGACAAGGCTTTATTAATAATACTATATCTTGCTTCCATAGATTGGAAAATAAATGATAGCATATCAACACCTGATGTGTAAGATTCTGTAACAAATCCACGATTTTGTGGACAGTCATTAAATCTAGGATAATAAGGACATGTTCTTTCATAATCAAATAATTTGAACATTCTTTCACCCCCGATTGATGTTTGACCAATCGATGAACTAATTTGTAATAAATTAGTAAACTTACCTTTTGAACCCGAAGAAATTAATTTAAATAAATTATTTTTTTCAGTATCTATATCTTCAAAGACAGGCTTTAAAAAGTCATCTCCAAGATTTAGAATAGATAATTGCTGTTGTTCATAAAATTCTTTAACAGTCATACCTAAAGGTGGGATAATCTTCCCTTTTAATAAGTTTTCAGTAATTTGCTTTGACTCAAATAAGATCGATGAAGTTTGTTCATGAACCTTAGCCAAAGCTTTTTTACTAATTGTAATATCATCATAATTAATTGTACTTCCAGAGTGCATCAAATATATTGTTGTCATCTGTTGTAAATTATATATAGTTTCTAATGCAACATCACTTCCATATTCATTATGAATAATGTGAAATAAGGATCCATCTACTCCTTGACCTATTGTTTTTTTATCAATACATCCTTTTATAATATTACCTCTTGTAATTTCTACTTTGATCTCATCAGTATTATACTTAATGAAATCAGCATAGTCTGGATTATAGAACCCAGCTTTTTTATTGAAATTAATTGGTGGAAGTAATTTACTTACCAATTCTCGACTATTATAATTACTTTTATCTAATAAAAATTTATTATTGATAAAGCTATTATTACTTAATAATCTCATAGAATTATATTTATTGATGTTTACATTATTTTTTGTAAAATCAAATATTCCAATTAATCCATCATGATATACTCCTATTGAAGGAGAACCATTTTTTAGTGATATACACCATCGTTGCATTCCTGATAAGTATTTACATTCATTTCTTGCTTGAATTGAATGTGGAAATATTATCATCATTGCATCACCATCAAAATCACCACCATATAGCGTATCTGCTACATTTACTGATAATCTTAATGTATCTCCCTTTTCCATAATTTTGACTGTATGTCCACTTATAGAACTATATAATAGTGAAGGAGCTCGATTCATGGCAATTATATCACCATCAATAATATCTCTATATATTATATCTCCATCTTCTAAAACAAAATCATCGCTAATTGCTCCAACATAATATTCAGAGCCATTGCTTTTTTTAATTATTTTAGAACATCCAGGGTATTGTTTATCTTTATTTAGAAAATATATCATTAAACGTTCTTTATTATAATATTGAACTGTTTCTGGGATTTGAATATTTCTTGCAATTGTAATTGGCACGCCAACTTCATCAATTTTAATACTATTATCACCAGTAATAACCGATCGACCCATAAAAGTTGTTCTTTTACCTAAAATGTTTTTTCTTATTCTACCAGATTTTTTAGAAAATCTAGAAGATATTGACATTAAGGATGAACCAGTATTTGTTTGTAATTTGTTTATATTACTCGATGGAGTATCTTTAATTAAATTAAAATAATGCATTTCGATATTATCGAGTTGTATTATGTTTTTAACTATAGATTCATCATCTAGAATAGCAGGTAGTTTATCCAATAAATTTAAAATATTTTTTAGAATAGTTGTTAAATCATTGTTATTTGATCTACCACCTTTAATTTTTTTAATATCTGGTCGTATAGTCACCGGAGGTGCTCTAATTACCCGTAATACAAATTTTTTAGGATGAGAACTTAATTCTTTTCCTAATTTTAATACTGTTTTATCTGATATCTTTGAAAAAATATCTTCAATTTCATTATTATAAATACGCCTTTCTGTTTCATTAATTTTTATGTATATTTTTAAATGATCCTTAGGATCTTTTTGAACAATAGGATGTACTTCATTACAATTCCCACATATAATATTTTTTTGTGTCGCAGTTCTTGATAATTTCACATATTCATTTAATATTTGTGATTTATCAACATTGTTATGTTTTTTTAATGTAATTATACATTCCCCACAGTTAAAACAAATTACCTTTAACCATTTTAATATCTCTTTCTTAAAAAGAGGACTTAAAATTGGAAAAGGTAAATTAATTTTACCAAAGTGACCACCACATGTTGTTTTATCGTGAAAACACGTATTACAAATGTAAGAATGATCGGTTGTTCCCATTTTAGAATCATAAATACCTTTATCAAAAGGCTTATTATTTCTAAATAGTTCTTTATTTTTTATTTCAACTGATGATTCAATATCATTTTCTTCTTCATCCAAAACATAAAATTTAATTTTGTTTAATTCAGACGATGGTATAAAATCAGTAGTCATTTTAATATATTAGTTATTATATATTATTTTATAATAAAAATTTCAATTTTAAATTGATATTGTATTATATTTATATACTAATGTATCATTTATTTAATACATATTTAGTTAAAGAATACATAGATTATGCTAATATTTAATATTAATAGCTTATTTTCATTCTTTTGTATTTTTTTGCAATATTATTGATATTATATACATTTAGATAATGATCATTAAAAGTGTATATAAATATGATTTTGTTAATTTTATTTCATATTAAAGTTATCAAATATAAATAGTAAATACATAATAATATTAATTAAAACGATGTTTACATGCAAACCATGCAATAAAGAATTCAATCTAGATGAAGAATTTAAAGTACATGAAAAAACAATTGAATGTGTTAATGCAAGATATCAAGTACATCTTGATAGTAAATTAATAATTCATACCTTTCATGAAACTGATTTAGAATGTGTGGGTCTGGATGGAATTAACCAAGCAATTTCAAATTCTAAAATTATTTTAGAAAATCAAGATTTAAATATGGATGCAATTAAGGAATATTTTGAATGTTTAGTAAATATATTCCAATATTCCAATTTTCATTTATTTATAAGTGATAATCACAATTGCAGAATATTAAATTTAGGATCGTTAAGTGTATTGGTTGGTGAAAATTTTGAATTTGCCATATTAGGAACTGATCCATCAAATGGTCATATTTGTTGGTACATGCACGGATACATGTCATTTATGAATGAATTTTTTAAATTGATGAAAATGCTATCAATTAAAATTGACAATGAAAGATTAAATGTGATGTTGGAATATTTAGATCTACACTTAATTAATAATGATGAACTAAAAAAAGAAATGCAAGAACACATTGAAGAAAGATTATATTCAGTATATAGAAGATTTCAATTTGTAAATGATAGCCCTCAAATACAAATGATAATTAACTCATACCGCAAAAAAAAATATTAAACCCATACTCATAAAAATATTAAACATTATAAAAAATAAAATTATTTTTTTTTGCATAATGTATTTTTTTAAATTAGATATATAAAGAATAATAAATATAACCACAAACATAATGTTTGTATGCTTTAAATGTCAAAAAGAAATTAAATATAAATCAAAAATATTAAGACATACTGATGTAAATAAAATAAAATATGAAATATGCAATACATGCGAAATAGAAATAAAATATCCATTTAATATAATTAATGTATGTAATAATAACTATAATGATTCATTTCAAGAATTAAATAAAAATCTTAATATAACAAATATAACTCCATTAATTAGATGTGTAATTGAAGATCAATTTAGTGATTATTTATTATACTATATAAGCTTGGTTAATAATGCTAAAGGTAATAAATATATTAATTATGAAAAAGTACTAAAAGATTTAATTTATATAATATATAAACTTTTAAATATTATTAATAATGACACTATAAACCAAATGTATATATCTATAATGGAAAATTTAATAAATAGGGACTTAAAAAATAAATTAAAGAATAAATTACAAGATCTATATTATCACTTAAGACAAAACACAAATATTGGAGAAGATTACGAGATTTAGAATAAATTTAAATATAATTAAACATATATGCAAAATTTATATATAGTATATAATAAATTTATATTTCAAAAATAATTTATAAATTTTAAAAATTACCCTTGCTTCATTCATTAATGAATGAATTTTGGGCAATCAGTAGAAAATAATAAGTATATATACATAAAACACATATATACTTATTATTATTAGTTTTTTTTTGAATGAATCTTTAGAAAAATGTCAATTTTAAATGAATCTTTATTCTATTTATTACTACAAAAATAAAAAATAGAATAAATCGGGAAATTGTTAGTTTATATTTAATATTTTTTTGAGAATTGAAAATAAATGTATAATTTAGAAAAAATTAAGTAATATGTTAATAAATTTAAAAGTAAATTACAATATTTATTTTATCTATAAGACAAAATACAAATAATATAGATAATTACGAGATTTAGAATAAATTTAAATATAATTAAACATATTATATAATATTTTTATTATATACTATATAATAAAAATATATTTCAAAAATAATTTATAAATTTTAAAAATTATTTTGCCTTGTTTGTAAATGAACAAGCAACAGTAATTTTATACCAATGTATACTAAAAAATGATACATATTGTCGATTTATAGATTTATATTTAATATTTTTTGAACAAGTCGTGGTAATATAATATTTCTATATATTAAAAAATAGAATAAATTGGAGATTTATAGATTTATTTTTAATATTTTTTTTGGAGAATTGATATTAAATATAATATTCTGAACAAGAATTAGTAATAATATATAAATTAAATATTTACATACAAAATGATAAATTTAAAGGTATATTATAATATTATATTATCTATAAGACAAAATACAAATAATATAGATGTTTACGAGATTTAGAATAAAATTTAAATATAATTAAACATATATACAAAATTTATATATAGTATATAATAAATTTATATTTCAAAAGTAATTTATAAATTTTAAAAATTAACCTGACACTTGTTTGTTACAAACAAGGTAGTGTCAGGGAAATGGCGATTTAGCACTTATATTAAATATAATCGTGGAATTGGTCCCAATTGTTTCTTTTTTTTTCAGAGAATTTCATGTCAATATGTTATGTTTGAACAAGTAATTGGTCAATATTTATATTAGAAAATTTCATAAATTAATACTTAAATGTTAAATTTAATAATGAATTACAACATTAAATTTTTTATAAGATAATATATAATTAATAAAGATAATTACGAGATTTAGAATAAATTTAAATATAATTAAACATCTATACAAAATTTATATATAGTATATAATAAATTTATATTTCAAAAGTAATTTATAAATTTTAAAAATTACCCTTGCTTCATTCATTAATGAATGAATTTTAGGCAATCAGTCTAAAATATTGCAATATATTACGTAAAACTAATATATAATGCTATATGTTAGTTTTTTTTTGAATGAATATTTAGAAAAATGTCAATTTTAAATGAATCTTTAGAAAAAATATTACTACAAAAATAAAAAATAGAATAAATCTGGGAATTGTTAGTTTATATTTAATATTTTTTTTGAGAATTGATACTAAATGTATAATTCATAACAAACTTAAGTAATATGTTAATAAATTTAAAAGTAGATTATGATATTATACTATATAATATCATATACAAATAATATAGATGATTACGAGATTTAGAATAAATTTAAATATAATTAAATTTATTCTATAATATTTTTATATAGTATATAATAAATTTATATTTCAAAAATAATTTATAAATTTTAAAAATTACCCTTGCTTCATTCATTAATGAATGAATTTTAGGCAATCAGTATAAAATATTGCAATATATTACGTAAAACTAATATATAATGCTATATGTTAGTTTTTTTTTGAATGAATATTTAGAAAAATGTCAATTTTAAATGATATTGCGGCAATTCTATTATCGTATTAAATATAAATTTCTTACTAAATATATTAATAAATAATGTTTTTCTGTTCTAAATGCCATAAAGAATTTCAATATAAATCAAAATTAGATAGACATGAAAAAAGTAAAAAATCATGCGGGGAAAATAAAGAAAGTGATGTAAATAATAAAAAATGTAATTTATGTAAAATAGAATTTAAGCATCTATCTAATAAACTTCAACATGATAAATCTAAACGACATATTAAATTATATAATAATGAAATTCATACAAATAGCCATAATATTACTAATTCTTATAATACAACTAATAATTATATAAATAATTTAACTCTTAGTATTAATACTTTTGAAGATACTAAATTTAATTTTATGAGGCGTATGTTAATTAAAGATATAATTGAAAATCAATTTGTTGAATATTTAAAGCAAAGTACGACTAATACAGATAAAGGAAAGTTAATATTAAGGTTTATGGATGGAATAATTGAAATATTTGAACATTTAAATTTTAATATTGCCTATGATGAAAATCATAATTGTAAAATTTTATTATTATTTCCATCTACTAATAAAAAACATTTTGAATATCTAATTTTAGAAAAAAATCCAATAAATAATGATCTTGAGTGGGAACAGGTAAATTATGATGGAATGTTGAGTGAATTACTTAAATTAATGTATAAGGTATTAATAATTATTAAAGATGAAAGATTAAAAAATACATTAGATTATCTAACTGAAAATTTATTAAACGATGAAGATATACAACTTAAAATTAAAGTAGACTTAGAAAATAAATTAGAGATTATGTATAATAAATTCAGAAAAAGAAGTAATAAAGAAGATAGGGCCGATATTCCAAAAAATAGTACTATGAATGAAAGAATGGACGAATACAAAAATTATAGAGCTGATGAAAGCAGAATGACAAATGGACACAATCCCAAGATAAATAATTCACTGGCCGAATATGGTCAATAAAAAAATAAATTTATAATTTTGTATTTTTTTTAAAATTATAAAATTATAAATTTGTATTTTTATTTCATCAAATACTTACTTTATATAAATATTTTTATTTCATCAAATACTTACTTTATATAAATATTTTTATTTCATCAAATACTTATATATTCGTTTATCGCCGGATGAAAACCCAAAGTCGTTAATATTTTTAAATACATCTATAAACTTATATTTATAAATTTTATTATCATCGGTATAATATATATTTTGTATAAAATTTGTTTTATTCATAGTCTTAATGCAAAATTGGCAAGGTTTTGATGCTTTTAGTATTATATCATTATTATTTTTATCAAACGCGAATCTAGTTATTAGAATATCTACATTTCCAAACACTTCTCTCTTTTTTTTATTAAATTTAGAATATAAATTAGAACATGCTACAGACTCGGCATGCTCAGCGCATATTTTGTTATTTATATGATTATCAGGTTTAGATATACCAAATGATAATATCTTTGTATCTTTAAATATGCATGACATTACAATATTTTCATATGTATTATATTTAAAAACCAACTTATTTAAAATATCTGTTAATTTTCTAGAATTTACTAATTTAGCTTTCATATTTATTATATAATAAAAAAATATTTAATATTAATATAAATACAATATTAAATATTTTAGTAATTATAATATTTAATCTTTATCATGTGTTTTAATGCCCCCGTATCATTTGCAACATGGCTAGCAGGTATGTCAGGTTCATATTATCTATATTCGTTAAATAAAAAACCTGAGGCCATATTCTATGCTTGGGTAGTACAAATGCAGTTAGTTGAATTCTTCTTATGGAAAAATCAAAAATGTAATAAACCTAGCTGTGCTAACTTAGATAAAGAGTGTGATGATTTAAAAAAAATAGGAAGTAGTTCAGAAACTAGTACCTGTAAAGATTCTAAAATAGAAAAAAAATTACCAGATTCATTATGTAATAGTAATAATAAATTAATTTCTAAAATTGGATTAGTTGTTAATCATATGGAACCAATAGTATTATTTGGTGCTATTACTATATTTTCAACAAAAAAATTACCAACCATAATTATACTTTTTATGATTTTATTTACAATATTTACTATATTTTATAGTAAAGAGATATTAGATGAAGCAAAAACAAATGAAGATATAGCATGCTCAATTGTAACACCAGAATCTTCACCCCACTTGGAATGGAAGTGGAATGAAGGACCACATGCTATATATTACTATATGGTATTTTTAATTTCATTAATTATTCTTTCTATTTATGGATTAGAAAATGGAGAATTTAATGCAATTATAGTAATATTAAGTTATAGTCTGTCATCATATATATATGGCGAAACTAAGAGCACGGGTGCTATGTGGTGTTTTGCAGCAGCATTTGCCCCTTGGATATTATCAGTATATTATACTAAAATGGGGATGATAAAAGTATAACTAAGTAAAATAATATTTTATAGTATTATAAATCAAGTTCTTCATTATCTTTAATTTTATCTTCAATAGATTTTATATCAGGCTTAAATATATTATTAATATCATTCATATTATTGTTTATACTGATAATATTTTTATCAATATTATCAGTTTTATTTTTTATTTCATTTGCAAATATTAATAATTCTTTAATTTTATTATTTTGATCATTCATAATTTTAGATTGTGTATTCATAATTTTTAATTGTTTTTTAATCAATTGTGTTTTATTATCAATTTTATTATCCTTAATAAGTGATATTTTAGTATTAATATAATATTGATATTCAATATAACCTTTAAATATTTTTTCTAACAATAGATAGTACTTTATATATTTATTCGAATTATCCGATTTTAATAAACATAATTTAAATGAATTAGCATTAAATGTATATATTGCCTTACTTACAAATACGCTACTTGTGAAAAATTTATATGGAAATATATTATCACCAACTACGTTAATAGAATAATCTTCACCTTCAATTAAATTATTTTTAGATATTAATTTTTTAATTTGTTTATTTACCCTTTTATATGAAATTATATTATATTCTATGAACTTATCGGTAGATATATTAAATTTATTTTTACCAGTGTAATTATCTAAGAAATAATCCATAAATGTAATATCTATATCATTATAATAATACGATTGTACATTTCTAAAATACGTAATTAAATCAACTTTTGTTAAATTATCAATTAATGTTTTATTATATTCATATACAAATTTCATTTTATAAAAAAATATATAATATTATTAAATTTAACTTTAATAATATTATATTTATTTTAATTATATAGTGAATAGAATATTCCAATACTTATTATATATATACAAATAAGAAGTACTAATGAATTACTTGCAAGTTTATTATTGAATTCATTAATAATTTCTATATTATTTAATTTCATTTTAATTAAATGTAATTCAACATTTAGATTATTGAAAATATATTCAAAATCAATTTGATCATCTTGCATTTTTATATATAATCTATATAAATTTAATTTTAATTAAAAAAGTTTTAATTAAAAAAGGATTCGAATTCATCATTGAATTTATCCTCATTATCATCATCTTTTTTAACTTTATTACATAATTCATATAAATGATTTGATCCAAATCGGAAGTCATCATTATAATCTGCCAAAATATAATATGTATTTGGATTTTTATCTTTGATATATACTAATTTTTTATAATTTCGTTCTTTTAATTTTTCATCATTGAAGATAAAATTTGATAATTTGGCCATTTTTATTTTTTCAGGTTTAGTAAAATTATTAGCAGATCTTTGAAAGAAAGAATTACAAACAATCTCAGTAGTAAATATATTAATAAAAGCATTTTTTCTTAAACTTGATTCTAGTAATTTATCATCTTGGAATGAAATCATAAATGTAATTTTATGATGTCTACCATTAAAAAACATTTCTTTTATTTCCTGATACTTTGCCCATACATTAGCACTAACAGCAGCATCATCCAATATAATTAAAAGATTTGGATTAATATTAATAAAATTAATAATTTTAATTTCTGTTTCATCAAAATTATTTCTGAATGAATTATTATTTATTAGAGATTTATTTTTATTTATAATCCTTTTATAAAACTCTATTAACTTTTTTTTATGACCATCGTCTAACTCCTGTATTTTAATTTTTTTTTCAGCTAGATGTATATTTTCATTTTCACTAAATTTCTGTTTAACAATTCTATATCCATTCATAATTTGACTTTTTATTAAATGATCATTTGATCTTGATAATTTATTATATATCTTTTCCAACCTACTAATATCATTAACCATATTATGAATTTTTACCACAGTTTTCTGCCTTTTGAATATATTTTTAATTAGTTCTTCAGTTACATCTGCATATATAAGTTGTGGTGGAATAATGTCATCATATGATTTATTTAAATGATTGGTTGGACAAATAACAACAGTATTAGGTATATGATCTTTTAATATAAATAGTATATCTCTCATAATCATAGATTTGCCTGACCCACTGGAACCATATAGAACAATAGATTTATTTAAAAAATATTTATAACTCTTGGTAAATAATGGAATTTCAATATCATCTGATGTAAATAAACTACTATTCATAATATTATTTTCTAAATAAAAAATTTAATGTATGAGTAATATTGTTATTTATATTATTAATATAAAAAATATATTTAAATTTGAATTTTAATTTTATTTAAATATATCTAAAAAAATAAAATGTGCAGATTCGATTTCTTTTATCTGTAATTTTTAAATTCACATTTATATTTAAAATTGAAATTTATTTTAATATAAGTATAATAATAAGTAAAATGAGTAATAATTCTTTTAAACGCTGGAATGATAAAGATCGACTATTTATAGTGGATTCAATTTGCCTAGCCTGATCTTTATTTTCTTTTATTAAATTATCCAATTTTAATTCAAAATTAGATGATGATGTTGTTTTATATTTTTTCTGATAATCATTATAATAATCAAATATTTTTTCAAGATGTAAATAATATTTAGCATATGTTCGGCACCTAGTAAGGCTCAATAAACATATCTTAAATGCATGAGGTTTTAAATTATAACCATTAAGAGCAGTACCATAGTCAATTCCTGCTTTTAATTTCCAACCATTTAAACAATTTCTAATTCTATCTTTATCATCTTCTAAAAAAACTCGATATTCTCTTAATTTATTATGATGTACAGCAAATTTATTATCGTGTTGACATATTTCTAAGAAATAATCCATAAATGTAATATCAATATCGATATCATTATAAAATACACTATGTACTTTTTTAAAATATTCAATTAAATTCATTTTAGTTAAATGTTCGGAATTATTAAATTCATTAATGTTGTTAAATTGAGTAATTGTCATTTTAAATTCACCAATGTATTTAAGTAGATCCATTATCAAGTTAATTAATTCTTATATATGTGTTGTATATACTTATTAAATATGAATATTCAATTTTTTTATCTTTAATTTTTAAATTCACATTTATATTTAAAATTGAAATTTATTTTAATATAAGTATAATAATAAGTAAAATGAGTAATAATTCTTTTAAACGCTGGAATGATAAAGATCGACTATTTATAGTGGATTC
>Ga0214919_10003525_pt1 | contig 23572 bp, 30 predicted proteins | sample LL1503_MetaG_FD_177994 | JGI IMG/M metagenome (GOLD analysis project Ga0214919, IMG submission 177994) | Freshwater microbial communities from Lake Lanier, Atlanta, Georgia, United States - LL-1503 | ecosystem: Environmental > Aquatic > Freshwater > Lake | place: USA: Georgia | collected... | reverse complement strand
ATAAATTTTCCCTAAACACTTTTCCAAAATTTCCTTAATAAATTTTCCCTAAATACTTTTCCAAAATTTCCTTAATAAATTTTCCCTAAACACTTTTCCAAAATTTCCTTAATAAATTTTCCCTAAATACTTTTCCAAAATTTCCTTAATAAATTTTCCCTAAACACTTTTCCAAAATTTCCTTAATAAATTTTCCCTAAACACTTTTCCAAAATTTCCTTAATAAATTTTCCCTAAACACTTTTCCAAAATTTCCTTAATAAATTTTCCCTAAACACTTTTCCAAAATTTCCTTAATAAATTTTCCTTAAAAATATAAAAAATATATTTTTAATGAAAGTTAATTAAATTAAACAATGTTAACTAAAGGAAGGTATGTGTAGCAAACCTTGGTTTCCTCACAAGGATGGTATGTGTAGGAAACCTTGGTTTCCTCACTTAGATACTCCATCCAATACCAGAAATAATAATCCATGCATTAAAATAACTACTATAAGACAACAATAAAGAACCTCCAACACCTAAACTATAAATAGTACCTGTTTGCAATATACCATTATAATAAATATTACTATTGCAATTTAAACTTACATTTGTTGTATATGTTATCAATACTTTAATTTGTCCATCTATTGTACCAGATGTTAATGTATAAGTATTACTATTCTGATTTAAATAAGATATAATAGGTGTGACTGGTATAATTGAAGATGTTTGTATACCAGTTGATACACTAAATGTAGAATTAACAGAACTATAGCTTACCTGTTCCGTAATATAATTATATAATAATAAACCAATATTAGATGCATTACCAGTACTTCCTACAATTAAATTACTAGGACCTGTTGGTCCAGTTGGTCCTCCTGGATCACCAGTTGCTCCTGTAGGTCCATCATTTCCAGTTGGCCCTGTTACTCCAGTAGGTCCAATTGGCCCAGTATAACCAGTATCTCCTTGATCACCTTGTAATCCTCTTGACCCTGTATATCCAGTTGGTCCGGTTGGCCCAGTATATCCAGTATCTCCTTGATCACCTTGTAATCCTCTTGATCCTGTATATCCAGTTGGTCCGGTTGGACCAGTATCTCCTTTACATCCTTTAGGACCAGTAACACCTTCAAATATATCACTACAAGAATATGTTACTTCATTTGTACATTCATTATATAAAAGAACTTTATCAGAATAATTTTTTCTTATAGGTTTTATATAAGTTGAATTACTATTTATATTAGAAATACCACATTCAGACGCATTTATAATTACAGAATTTTCAATACAATCAACATAATTATGAATATTATTTATACCTATATTGATATTATTTAACATTTTTATATTATTACAAACCACCTTACCATAACTATCTAATAATAAATAATTTCCATCACAGCTATCCTTCTGTAAGAAAATAGATCCTTTACCATATAAATTTTTACCAAAACTTATACTACCAAATGAATTAATATCTTCTGTATTAATCGATTCTCCAACAGAAAGTCCTCCTTCAACTCTCAGATTTTTTTTAATTAGATTACTATCATTTATAGACATATTATTTGCTGTTAAATTATCTATAAACGCATTAGATGATACTAAATTTTTAATATAGGTCTCATCACAATTATTTCCATTATTTGTTGACATAATATAATATATATATTAGATATTTTATTTTAATATATATATTATAAAATAAAATTTAAATATATCTTGGATCATTATCTTCTCCAATAAAAAACTTTGATTTATGTCCTTTACTTACAGTTTTTTTTTGTTTTATTGCGGATCCTATATTCATATGTTCAACTAAAGATGGATATGAAACGCATATTTTCTTAGCCATAGGAAATTTTTTAATTACACTATCTCTAAAACGAGTATCAGGATTATAATTAAATCTTTCAAAATGAGGATTATACCAGTTACTCATAACATATTTTGCTAATTCTGGTTTAAATATTGTACAGCAAGTTCCGTAAAATCCTCTTATATCGGACATTCTAATATTTATGTTATTAGGTACTACATGTGAATCATATGGAACATACAATGATGAAAATATAGAGTAATTTGCATAATTCTTGATCCATTTATCAGCATTTTTTATAAAATTTTTACATACATATATATCATCATCCATCCAAATAATAAAATCATAACTATTTGCAGGTAATTTAGATATATAAAAAAACATTTTTAGAGTATTACTTACACCGTTTAATGGAGTTGAACTGTACATTATAATTACTTTTGGATATTTTTCTTTTATTAAATCTAAATAAGAAATATCTTTACTACCAGATTCAAATAAACATATCGTTAAATCAATATCAGATTCAAATAAACCAGATTTTTCAAAACTTTCAAATGTTTGATTTATAACATTTATTGCATTTCTTTCTAATCGATTTACACATGGTATTGTTATTAAATATTTAAGATTTCTCTCTATTTTTTTTTTGGTTATAAAATGATTTATACTATGCATTATTTTATAAATGGAAAATATATATGAATATTATACGAATAATATTAGTCAGAGTCAGATGAATAACTACTTTTTTCATTTAATTTTAATAAGTCATTCTTAATATTAGTTAAAATATCTTTTAATTGACTTACTAAATTTTCATCATTATGACTATCTTTTAAACTATTTAAACTTTCTATATCTTTATTTATATTTATATTTATATACTGATTTGTATTTTTAATTAATAATTTATCAATAATTTCTATTATTTTTTTATTTTTACTTATATTTTTATTTAAATCAGTTACTTTATATAATGTAGATATTATATTAAAAATTATATTTATATATTTTTCTTTTATATTTTTTCTATTAGCTAATGCTAATGTTGATAATTTATTTATAGAGTCTTTTATTTTTAAAATATCATTTGACTCTGAACTTACATTTTGTTCTAGAGCTAATAATTTTATTTTATCCTCTTTATTTTTTAAATTATCTATTAATTTAATATAATTTGTAGAGGATATTGATGAATGTTCAATATCCTTTAATCTTTCAATCTCTCCTTTTAATAAATTACTCTTATCTTTTTCATTTTGTAATTCTTGTTTTAATTTAAAATAATTATTAGTAGATGGATTTATAGTTTGATCAATAGTTTTTTGCTCTAGAAATGGATTTATAGTTTGATCAACTATTTTTTGTTCTAGAGATTCTAATAATTTTATTTTATCCTCTTTATTTTGTAAATTATCTATTAATTTAATATAATTTGTAGAGGATATTGATGGATGTTCAATATCTTTTAATCTTTCAATCTCTCCTTCTAATAAATTACTCTTATCTTTTTCATTTTGTAAATTTCGTTGTAATTGTAAATGAGAAGAAAGATCAGGTGTTTCTGATTTTAATTTATTTATTTGTTCTTCTAATAATCTTGTTTTTTCTATTGCACTATTTTTTTCTTCAATTAGTTTTAAAATATCTTCATTATTAACAGATATTGTTTCAGTTGAATTAATACTATTATTAATTAAAGACTTAGTAGTAGTATTAATAATATCATTATCCCTATTGCTACGACTAAAAGTACCACCAATTCTTTTAATTAATTGTTTTAAATGTTCTCTAAATAAATATAATATTAATAATATTGCATAAGAAAATCCTACTATTGCTGAAGAAGTATAAATAAATATATTTGAAATATAATTTGGAATGAAATTTGCAACAAAATAAAATAAGAATCCTAATATTGATAAACCTAATATGATATATCTTAATATTTTAAAAGAATCTTTACTATCATAATAACAATTTAATAAATTAGGTAAAATAATAGTAGGTGTGTATATAAATATTAATGTAATTAATCTAATAATAATGTTGACTCCATAATTATCATAATTAGTTGATAAAAAATATGAAGTTAAAATTAATATTATAATATAAAATATTATTGTAAAAATTAAATAAACTGTAATATTTTTGCCCCATTTTGGATTTTCACTTAATTTTTGTCTAAAAAATTCTGAAGTTAATAAATTATAAAATATTTTAATACTTAGAAAAAATGAATTTTTTTTATCAGAAAGTATTAATTCAAATTTATCTTCTTTTTTTTTATTATTATTATTATAATTTAATGGTCCAGGAGCATGATCTATCTGAAAATCTCCTCCGCTTTGATTAACTACTGGATGTTGGTATTTAGTAACATCAAGTTCTGATAAATTTTCAAATTTTTCCATTATAAAAATATTCCAAATATTAGATAATATATTACCTTTTTTGTAAATTTTATTAAAAATATATTTAGTTAAATAATTTTCTTTTTGTGAAAAATCATCATCAGAAATATTTTGTAAACGATTATAAACATATCTTAAATTTAATAAAAGTAATGATACTCCATTTAAAAATATAAAAACTGAAAAAAATATAATAGAACCATTACTAACATTATTATTATTATTATTACTTATAATTGAGAATGAAAGTATTAATGTTAATATTATAGTAAAAATAGATTGTAAAATAAAATTAAAATATAATTTAAATCTTGTACCCAAAATAATATTCATCTCAGATGAAATAGAATTTATGGATGTTTTTAAATTATCATTATTTAGATTTTCAGATGAAGTAAAAATATTAGTTAATATATAAGTTGATCCATAGTTTAATATTAATAGTACTGAAAATATAAATATAATAAATGTAATAGATAAATTAGTTTTACCATCATTGTTTGAAAATGTATCTTCTACTTTATCTTCTAATTTACTCTCTTCTTCCTTTACCTCTTCAATTTTAGATGTTTCTAATTTTTTATATACATTATTCTTTTCAAATTTCTCCTGTTCTTCTATAATAGATTCTGATATATTAAAACTTTCTTTTGTATCTGCTGAAGTATCATTTATTTTATAACTCTTATACATATTTGTTAAATCCTCACTAAAATAAAAAAATAAACCATCTAATGGATTTATAACTTTGCTAATTGCATTTTTAAAATTAGTGTAAATATTACCAGGTGTTAATTTACTTTTTAAAGTAGATATTACTTCATTTGAAACAGATAAAGGTGTTTGAAATATTCTAAAATTTACTTTTGTATTTTGTGGATGAGTATAGTCATAAAAATTTCTTGATCCTTCTTGAGGTATAAAAGCACTTAAATCAACAGGATTTGGTGAACCACTTATGCTATTTGTCCCGTGAATTTCTGGAACTATATTATTTTTTACAAACAATTCATTCATTAATTTATAATTTAATAACTTCCAATCGTTGCTTTGAGGTATGTTTGGTACAGCGTTACTAAAAGTACATAAACATGTATACAAAACGTTACCATTCTTTTGAACAGAGGAAAAAACTAGAAAAGTTTCCATATCAAAAATTTGTCCATTTAATTGATGTAAAGAAGGAACAGTAAAAAAGGCTCTTTCAAATTTGTAATTACCGCTTCCATTATTATTAATATTATCATTCGATGTATCATATGCTAATTTTATATTACATGTAACAGTTTTGTTTGTATTGGGATTTAAAACTAATATTTTACCATAATTAGTCATAGTTGAAAAATAAACATCATTGCAAGATTCTATCTCTTGTCCACATCTTATCAAACATATATTAACAGAACCTTTAATATTTATATAATAAGGATTATTAGCAATTACATCTGTTAAAGAACTATCTTTAACTTGTAAACTTAATATATCTGCCATCTTAATATATAAATATATTATTATTTTTATTTTTTATCTTGGTATATTTTTCATATATTGAAATCGTTCTCTAAATTATTAAAATCTATTTTATATATATAATGAATTATACTATAATATTAATAATAATTTTTATTCTTATAATTGCTTATCTATTAGGAATAAATTTAGTAAATCATATTGATAATAAATTGAATAATATTAAAATAAATGTTGAATATCCTAAAATAGAAAGTTTTAAAAATAATAATGAAGATCTAAATATAAAAAATAATAACGAACATATTAAAAATAACGATGAACATATTAAATATAATAATGAACATGTTAAATATAACAATAAAAAAAATAAAACTAATTTTGACAATGAATATTACAATCAAATGGATAAAAATTCTAAAGTAGAAGGATTTAGTAATACTTTTGATTTTAAAGAATGGGATATAGAGAAGAAAAAAACTCAAACATGCATTAAAAACCATAAACATGTAAAAAATGGTAATGATTTAAATTGTACATATGGTCTAACTAATTATCATGATCCATATGACTTATCTGAAATTGATTATAAATTATTTTATTTAAATTATCCTAAAAATATGACTTTACAAGACTATATTAATTGGTTATATTGCTATATTGATAAAGAAGATCAATTACCTTACAATCATTTAAAAAATTTGGAAAAAATAAAATTAGGGAAAGAGTTAGTTGAAGAACATGGAATTTTACCACCACCAGGATATCATTATATTCCTCTCAATGCAAAAGAATATTTTGAAAAAATATATAGTGAAACAAATGAGTTTAATATAGCTCCACCTCTAAATTCTAATACTGGTTCAATGCTTGGTTATAATTATAATGATTATTCTGAATTTTCTCAAAATGCGGATTTATATGGATCTACTGGTAAAATAAGAAATACAGATATAGGTATTAAGAAAAATACTAAAAAATTATATGAATTTGTTAATCCAAAAGATTCTAGTTTTATGGAAGAAACGGATAAATATAATATTTATCGAATGAAAAATATAGAAGTCTAAAGGTGAGGAAACCGACTGGTTTCCTACACGTACCTTCCCGTTAAATTATTTTTTAATTAATGTATTTGTTATTGTTTTTTAGATATATTTTTTAATTAGTGTATTTGTTATTTTTTTTAGATGCATTTTTTATTAGTATATTTATTAATAAATTAAAAAAAATTGAAAAAAAATTTATTTGAAAATTTTTTTTTGAGCATATATATTGTATAATATGACAAATTTTATAGAAATTGATCGCATTCCTGTTTGGTTAAAAAACTCCAACTTATCAAAAGTTTTTGATGAAGATTCCTTATTTTCAATTCCTGAAAATAAATATGAAAAAAGTATTAATATATTAAATGTAAATGATTTTTATAGATATATAGAAATATATAGATATTGGATGATGGATGATTGTCCATTTGAAATATATGATTTTTTTCTAAAAAATTATGGTATAATAGATCTTGAATTTTTAAAAAATGAATTTAACGATACTATAATTATTAAAGAATTAATAATATTAATTAGTTCATTAAGATATGAAATGATGGATCATGCTGCTCAAAATGGATATTTAAATTTATTAAAATATGCATACGAGAATCAATTTCCTTGTTCAAAAAATACGACTTCTAAAGCTGCTAAATACGGTCATTTAGAATCATTAAAATTTTTAATAGAAAATGGTTGTCCTTTTGATAAAGAAGTTATATGTTTAGATGCTATTGAAAATAATCATTTAGATTGTCTAAAATATTTATGCGAGAATGGTTGTGAATTACCAGTTTCTATATATTATATTGCAATAAAACATGGAAGTTTTAATTGTTTAAAATATGCTGTTGAGAATAATTCTCCCAATCATCCCTATGCTTGTTCTATAGCGTCTTCTTTTGGAAGATTCGATATCTTAGAATATTTACATAAAAAAAAATTTGTATTAGATGAAGATTCATGTATTGAAGCTGCATCTAATGGTCACTTAGATTGTTTAAAATATTCAATTGAAAATATATCTTCTACACTGAATATAGAAGATATATGTTTTAATGCTATTGGTCATATAGATTGTTTAAAATATTTACATAAGGAGAAAGAGTTTCGATTAAGTGAAATGACCTGTTCTATTTCCGCCTATAATGGACATTTAGATTGTTTAATATATGGTTATGAAAATGGTTGTTCAATTGAAGATATAGATACAAATCTCTCTATGTATGAAAATATAAATATAGAATGCTTAAATTATATAAATCAAAAAAAAAATAACATTTATAATATATAAATGATAAAATATATATTTATTATTATTTTATTAATTATAATTTTTTATATAATAAATATTAATATTAACTCAATATATTTTAAATTTAATTATATAACAGATGAATATATTGAACATTTTGTATCTTATAAATAAGGAATATATTGTGGAAAATCTGTTTCATAAATAGTCACTCTATAAGGATCAGCTTTACCTTTAATAAAAACTACATCATTACTTCCTAATTCATCGCCTCTATTTTTTGTAATAACAGGTATTTTAGTTCCAAATTGTCCAATTATAGTGTAATATTCATATTTATTATTATTTGGATATTTACTTCTTCCAAATAGAGGTAAATAATCATTATCACTACCATTTACTTTATAAATAGTGCCAACCTGCTGGGGTTGTCCTAATGGTCCTCTAGTAGTTATATTTATTGGAGCTATATTTTGTTCAGAAATATTAATTGGAACGGGAGGATTATAAATAGGAATCTGAGTTCCTCCTAAAGTTGGCATGTTTCTTGCACCTCCTCCTATAACCTGAAAAGGCAATTCTAGATTAGGATACCATCCCTGATCATAAAAATCTGTACTCTTATATGGATATCTAAGAGGATTATAAACTCTATCTAATGCATTCAATGTTTTAGGATCTCTATTTATAACTGCTGATGGATAATTTACTGTATTAATAACTGTTTCTTTATTATTTTGATAATTTTCTAATTTATTTTCTATATTTTGAATTTTATTGTTTATGTTATTAACTTCATTATATTTTTCTAAGTTACAGTTTACACATTGATTTTGTATATAATATGTACATGAAATATATATTAATAATATCAATATAAAAAAAAATATAAGTAAATAGTTTCTATCAAAACAATAAGTTTTACCCATTTAATATATACTTATATTTTATTTTTATCTTATAATAAGAATAAAAAATATTTTTATAAAATAAAAAATAAATATAGATTATTCATGTGGAAATAAAAATCTATATGGAATTTTATTTCCACCTAAATATTCAACATCATTGATAGAATTACATTTTTTAATAGAAATATTATTTTTAATACAACTGAAATAAATTAGACAATTATTACTTATATTATTACAATTATTTAAATGAAATTGTTCAATACTTTGATCTCTTGTTAATAAATGTATATCTTGATTATTTAATAAACTATTATTAATAATAATAATGTTATGATACATAAAATAGACAATTGGGCTAAAATTCATAAAATTACCATTTAAAATTACAGTTTTATTTATTTTAGATGGTAATTCTTCATTAAGTATATTAAGTATATCTAAAAATTCTTTTGATTCATTCAAATCAAAAGCCTTTGGATTTTTATTAGTTATTTCCATGATAAATTCTTTCTTATCGTCATTTACTGTTTTAGAATCTTGAATTTTTATCACAATACTAATACCTTTAAGATAATTTAAAAATTTAAATTTATTTAAAGTAATAAATTTTTTATTCTTAAATAGTAAATAGCCTATTTGACCACCAATACAATGACATATATAAAGAAAAATAGTATTATATAAAAATGATTCGATACACTTAATAGCTAACATTATTATTAAATTTAATATTTATCTTTGATTATTATATTAATTAATAAATGTAATAATTATATAAAGATTTATCCATCATTTTTTTTATGGTATATCACAACACAAATGGCATGAACTATTCATCATAGGTGGATCTATGAACACATTTGGTGTTTCAGCATAATTATATCCTTTATCAGTAACTTTAATTAATTTTAGAAATCCATCATCATCTATCACTGCTTCGGCAGTTGCACCATGTCCTTTTCCACCTTCAATTCTAACTTTAGGAATAGTTGTTGGTAAATAGCCATGTCCAGGATCAATAATATGTATCTCATATACAGAATTATTTTTTATTTGAGCAACAGCTTTCCCAGGTTTAGTATTTATAATATTTCCACAACTAAGAATACTGTTACTTTCCATACCTTGTATTGTAAAATTTCCTAATGATTGATGATTAGAAGGACATTTATCAGAATAAAATTGGCATGACCCTAAGATTGATTTAAAATCAGGCTTTTGTATAATAGGTTCTTGTTTAGGAATTGGTTTTATATTAATTTTGGGTGCAACTGGTGCAGCAGAAGGTACAGAGGATGTACCTGATAAAGTTGATTCAAATGATGCAGCCGGTATCACTGTTCCTGCACTACCTAAAATAGAATTATTATCAGAATCTTTAAAATCATCGCTATTTCCTTGTAATTCATTAGGAGGAAAAACATCTGATTTTTTCATTTTATCATTAATTTTTTTCTCAAGGATACTTAAATTTTCTGGTTCTAAACTTCCTGGAGATATAGGTAAACTAGATATAGAATTTCCTGAAAACCAATCTGTTAATCCTCCAAAAAATCCTTCTTCAACTTGAGGATTAATTATATCAATTACAGATTTCTTTAGATTTTTATTTGCATTACTTAATATACATTTTAAATCATCTTTACAAATATTATATGTATATGTTCTATACCATAAAACTAATAGTGTTAATGGAATAATAATTATTATTATTCCTACAATTATATCCATATTAGTCATACTAATATATTATAATATTTTTTTTTAATTTATAATTTCCATTAATTTTTTTAGAGATTTAATTTTATTATCATTAAAAATATTATATAAACAATTATTCACATCCATTTTTGTCAAAGAATTTTTTAAATATGTATTATATTTACTATTTATTGAATATATTATATTTTCGTCAATATTTTTCTCGTTTAAAAGTTCATTATAAAAAGTTATTAAATAATTGTAAATTTTATTCATAGTTATTTCAAATACATATTTAATATTGATAATTTCATAATTATTCTCTTTTATTTTATAAACTAATGCTATTTTTTTATCTTTTATAATAACATTTAAATTTTCATCAAAATTTAATATGTATTTTAACATATTTGTAAATTTTGATTCACTTAGTAATATCTGTTCTTTAATTTCTTTACTTATATTATTAATATTCCAATCTTCGTCAAAACCAATTAAACATTTAATGTTTTTATTAATTGTATTATTTATATCATTGATTAATTTACAACTTTTATTATTTATATGTCTATTTAAATTTGATTTATTTTGAAATATTTTATTACAATTATTACATTTAAATCTTTTATCTTCAATATTAAAAATAATTCCTAAATCATTATAAATATTATGTTTTATTAAAGATTTATTATATATTTCTTCCTCATTAATTTCAAAATTACTATTTATATTGCACTTTATTTTTTTATTAAAATGTCGAATCATATCAATTTTTTGTTTTGATATATAATCGCATTTTAAACATTTATAATAATACATTTAATAATTATAATATTATATTTTTTTAAATATGATATTATAATTATATTTTATACATTTATTATTACTATACACTTATCGTTAAAATATAAAAATTAATTTAATAAATTAATAATATGAAAAGAATACCATTCGACATTTTTATAAATCATATTCTTCCATATACTTATAATATTCAATCTAATTTATTATTAGAAGATATAAAAAATTATTATTTAATTAAACATAATTTACTAGATAGTAAATATGATACAAATAGAATAAAACATGAGATATTAGCAATTTTTTATGGAAAAAATATATTGCTTAGAGATATTTTGAATAGACAATATATAAATATATTTAATAAAAAAGAAATATGTAATAGTATTTATTATTATTCAAATAATAATAAATTTAATATTTTACTTGGATTATTTAAAGAACATGAAAGAATAAAATTTTTAGAATATATAATGGAAGATAATGGCATTTGATTTATTAAATTATAATTTTAAGTTATGAAATATATCAATTAATTTTTTACCTTCTGATAAAACAGGTGCTAAAGTAGTAATTGTATCTTTTAAAGTATTAACTGTATCTATTAATTGATAGGTTTCCATTTGAGCTTTTTTTAAAGGGCTATTTGGATTTTCATCCTTATATTTATCAGTATTAATATTTATTACACCTGTTTCTTTAACATCATCTTCTTTTAATTCTATTCCGCCATTCATTTTCTTAATTAAATCCGTTAATCCTTTTGCAGCATCCTTAACTTCAGGTGTTTCAAATATATTTTTATTAATAACCATATCTTCTGGTTTAAATACCTCATTTTTAATATCTTCAAATTTTTCTATAGTATTTCTATAATTCATAATTAAATTTATAAATAAAAATAAAAATGATGAACCAATTAATGTTATAAATATATTTTTAGATAAACATAAAAATAGTAAAAATAAAATAGAGAATACAATAAATTTCTCAAGAATTATACCTAATATTTTTCTAAAAGTTAAAATTATTACCAATATTATTATTATTATTAATAATAATCTTATATCTTTACTTTCCATATTTAAATTATAATAATTTAATTTAAAATTATTATTTTTTTTCATTTAACTATTATTAATGAAGACTTTTTTTCTATTAAAATCTTATAAATTTAATTAAAATATAACTTAATAAAGAGACGATAAATGCTTTTAATAAAAAGCCATAAGTATTGCATTCATTATATTGAGTACCTAACTTTGGTATTTTACTGACCATTAATTTATCAAAAGAACAATTAAATAGTAATAAAATAATAATAAATATAAATAATGGAATTCTAATTTCATTTAGAATTCTTTTCCATAGAGGGATTTCAATAACTTCATATTCCTCTTCATATTCTTCATAATCATTATAATTTTCTTCTACTTCTTGATTATGTTGTCCTTTTTGAAACTGAGATGAACGTTGTATCTCTTTTTCATAATGATCTTTATATACTTCATTTTTACTACTTAGATCATACATCTCTTTATTTAAATTTCTATTTTCAAATTGATTTTCCATTTGAGCAATATTATTAGGAGGAGGAATAGTTGTTTGACCATTTTGTAAATTATTATATTTTGATAATATTTGATTTACTACTTCTGAATCATCGCCTCTATTATTTAAACTTTCTATAGGAGTACTTTTATCATCCATTTTATATTTTATCTTATGATATTATTTACTTATATTTTACGCAATTTATATATTATTCTATAGCATTATTATTACATTCTGTAGTAACGGTTTCATATTTATAACATTTTTCATTATAATTATATATACTATTTTCTACATCTTTTGGTTTAGGTGCTTTATAAATAATACAATTTCTTCCGTTACATGCAGATCTAAATATACATGCTAAACCAAAACCCCATAATAAGCCCAATATGATTTTTGTATATTGATTTTTAAAAATTTTTGCATCCATCTTATATATTGAATAAATATATATTTTTATTTAAAATAATTAAAAATATATCTATAAAATTATCTTATAAACATATTCTATAAACAATCCTATAAAATTATTTTATAAACATATACTATAAACATTCCTATAAAATTATCTTATAAACAAATACTATAAACATTCCTATAAAATTATCTTATAAACGTATACTATAAAATATATTTATAAAGAAAGGAAGGTACGTGTAGGAAATCTTGGTTTCCTCACAAGGATGGTATGTGTAGGAAAACCAAGGTTTCCTCACTTATTCGCTATGCTGGATTGTAGTATTTTTTATAAGTGATTTATCATCAGGGCATGATATTTCATTAGCTTTATATTTATAACATAAGTCAGCATTATCTTTATAAATTATTTTTCCTGAATTTTCTGGTGTAGGCCATTTAATAATAATTTTTTTTGGAGGAGAATAAATATAAGTAAAGAATAATCCTATTGCAAGTGCTATAAAAAAAGCAACTGGATCTATATAATCAGTAAATCTAAACATTATATATTTAATAAATATTATTTTTCAATTATTGGTTTTTTTATAATCATATATTTCGTATTTTTATTAAAATCTATTTCTTTATCTTTTATATTATTATTAATTTTATTAAGTTCGCTTTTAATTAACATGTAAAAATAAGATGATTCTATCCATTTAAATAAAAATTCTATATCTGAGGAAGGAATCTTTTTCTCTTTTGCTATCTTATTAATAATTGAATTATCTGGAATTTTTTTATTATTATTATTAAATTTTTTAATTAAATCTTTTTTAATAACTTCATTTATTTCTATTTTTTTATAATTATCTTTTCTCATTTGATAATATTTAGCTAATTCATATGATTTTTCTATTTTGTCTTTATATAAATTTTCTATTTCATTATAATAGTTTTCATTTATAACATCAATATCATTTATATTTTTTCTAAATAATATATATTTATTTTTTAGATATTCAAATTCTTTTCTATTCTCTTCTGTAATATTATTTTTTGATTCAATTAAATTAGTTATTCTATATAAAATTTCATTTGAATATTCTTTTAATTCTATATGCATTCTTTGAATATTAATAAATTTTGATGGAGTAATAGTTATTTTTTTTTTAGAATTTTTTGTATCTATTAATATATAATTTCCATCTAAAAATTCTTTATTAAATTTTTCATCTTTTTTATTATCTTTAGAAAAGAAAATATTTAAATATTTAATATATTCTTGGTATTCTTTACTATCTAATTCTTCGTTTTGATATTTATACATTTTTAAAATATCTAAATCATCTTCTATTGAATCCATAATATATATACTCTATATAATTATCAAAATTATTTATTTTTTATTTATAATTTTTTTAATTTTATTTAAAATTGATTCTGATTTTTCATCTTTTATAATCTTTTTCTTAGGTTTTTTTTCATCAACAGTCTTTTTCTTAGATTTTTTTTCATCAACAGGTGTTTTCTTAGATTTTTTTTCATCAACAACCTTTTTCTTAGAACCACCAATCATTTCTACACCATAAGGTTTTTTTACTAATCCTGTTGAAACTATAAAATTATTATTTGGAGTTGTTCGTCCAAATGTATATTCATTTATTCCAACATCTAGATTAACTGCCAAATTTGGAATAGATCCTTTATTATGCCAATCTTTAGATGTATCACTGTAAAGTTGCATATATTGTCCACCTTTCATTTTTTTCATTATATATAATTACAATATAAAAAATATTATTATTTATAATTTTTTTGAAAATATAATAAATCAAATAAATAAATAATATTTATTTATTTGATTTATTATCAAATATAAGATGATCATAAGAACCATAACCTTTATTTTTTTTTCATTATCTAATTCTTTTTGTCTTTCTGAAGGTACATATGGTTTATTAGTATCGTGTAAAAACACACAAATAGGTCTACCTTTTTGATAACATACTCCAAGTGGATTATATGGACAATATTCACCATTTGTACATGGAATATTTTTATTATTCTCAATAATATTAGCAACACGTTCAAGTTCGTCCATTTATTAATAATTTTAGTTATTTAAAAAAGATAAAATATTAATAGTTTAATAGTAATAATCATTTAATAATTAAAATTACAGACTAAATAATCCATCAATTTTTTTAAAATTTTTTTTATAAAAAATATGAAGTTATATATTATTTTCGTAGATTTATGTTTCAATACTAATTATTATTTTAGATAAATAATAATTTTTATTTTGTATCATAAATTAAACTAGTTGACGTTTTACAATGGGGACATATATTTTTATCACTACATAATTTGGTACAAACTTCGTGTAATAAAGTATCACATTTATTACATTTAAAGAATATATTACATTTAATATATTCTTTACACAATGAACATATAATATTATCATCCATTTCCTAATAATTTTATCTATAATAATATTTATAATAATAATAATTAAAGTACAATTAATCTATCAAATTTTTTTAATGTCTTTATTATATACTTTTTGTTTATCTATATATCTAAAAATTAAAAACAATATGCAAACAATAAAAAATGATATAAATATAAAATTAAAAAATAAAATATCATTCTGTTTATTTAATAAAGATGAATTGTATATATTTTTTTCTAATAACTTAGAAATTATATGTTTATCACTTAAATTAGGCTTCATATAAATATTTTATATAAATTTTTTTTATTATTAATTATTAAAGAGATGAATATATATATAAAATATGATTTGGATAAATCAATTTTTAATACAAAAAGTTATCAATCTATTAAATCAATTATTAATGAATATTTACACTTAAATAGTATTTATGATAATATTGAAAATTATTTTATAGATTATAATGGTTTATGTTTAAATAATGATTATTCTCTAGAAAAGTATGATATTGAAAATAATGCAGTTATAACCTTAAATAAAAAAATAAAAGGTGGATCATTAAAAAATAGAATATTAATTATTGTATTTGGAGTTATAATTGGAATTATACCAATTTTCGTATTACCTCTTGGATTTATACCATTAACAGCAGGTCTTATCAAAGTTATAATTGAGAAATCAATAAATACTATATTTAAATATCTAGTATGTACACTTGGAAAAGTAACATTATATAGTAGACTTAATGTGTTATTATTTTGTATTAAATATTTTATTTTTATATTAATGATTTATGTCACTATAACATTTCCATTAATTATATTTTGTATTTCATTAAAAGGACATACGATATTAGATAATCCAACAAGTATGTGTAAGGCAATTAGTGTAGGAAGTACAACAGGATTAATATTAACTTGTATTTTTCTAATGATATATTCATGTTTTAAATTTGGTGATTATATTTTAAAATTTTTTATTAATATATTTAAATTAACGTATATTACCAATACTATCATTAATCCTATATTACAAACTTTAATGCAGATTTATGATAAGCTAAAATATTTACCAATTAAATTTATTCCTGTATTAGGAGAAGGATTATCTGCTTATTTTATAGTTTTAAATTTATTATTAAATATTGTAAATGTTATTTTATCAAGTATTCAAAAATTAGGATGTAAATTACAATTTAATAAACAAGATTTTTTAAAAAATGTTATGTCTGGTGTAAAATCATTAAAAAAGAAAAAACATGGATCATCTGTGCATGGATCATCTGTGCATGGATCATCTGTACATGCATCGTCTGAAGATGGATCATCTGACAATAATTCTAGTAAACAAAGTAATATTTTTGGTGTTAATAATATAATGTGTGAACCAGATTTAAATCAATGTTGTGCAGCAGAAAATTATGAATTTATAGGAGATTCTTTATCTTCATTATTAGACAATGATGTTACTTCTGACATAATTAAATCATATAAAATATATCCTTCTTTTGTATTAGTTGTAGAAGCTTTATATGGTGCAGGTCTTGATAGATTAGGCTATAATACTGGATTATACGGACCTCTTTATGAACAAAAAAATTATTTAAATAGAATTTTAGAATCAAATTCAGAAAAATTAAAAGATATTACAAAAGATCTAATATATACATTTTTAACAAATGGTGATCAACAACTAATTCCTAAAATAAAAAATGCTTTAGATACAAATTTAAATATTCCAATTGATCAATCAAAAATAGATGAAGTAAATAAATTAAAAACAAAAATTGATAATTTAGAAGAAAGAATGATTCATTATTCTAACAAAGAAAATGCAGCATATGTTGTAGGTGGTTCATTGTTTAAAACTATATTTAAATTTATTTTTGTGAATATATTTTGTAATGTTGTTACTACTGCAAAAACTTCAGAAGATGTTATATCTAAAATGGGAGATTTATATGAAATGATTGATATGTTAAAAGCTGGATCATCGTCTGGATTATTTGTTTCAATAATTTATATAATTACTGTTATAGTAATAGTTATATGTTCAATATTTAACGTTTTTTAAAATTTAATAATTTCACTCATGTAATTATGGAAAGAATTAATTAATATATTTCTTTCTTCATATATTCTTTGTATATCTTCTTCTTTAATAATATTATCTATACAAATTTTTTCATATGAGTCTAAATCAAAAGTATACACTGATTTAAAATTATATAAATTATTATTTTGACTTGATATTATTAAAGTACATAAATTTGAAAACGCCAATGGAATAGACCCACTCATTGATTTTCCATTAATGTGGTCATTATTTGTTGATGCATCAGAAAAAACATATTAATATTTCTTAATAATATTAATCATTTCTTTTGTTTCTATATTTTCATATGTATGTAATACTAATGTACTATTAAGTTTTTCTAGTAATTTAGTATTAACACGTCTAGAAATAATATACAAATTTATTTTTGATGAACTTGATAAACGATTTATTCTTTCTATATTATAATCATTATTTCCTCCTAATATAAGAATATTTATACTACCATCATTATTATTATTTATAAGAAATTGTTTTTTGTCATTTACTGATGTTACTATTGGATAACATGGTAATCCCCATTTTCTATAATTTTTTGAAAATGGTCTTGTTCCTATATGAAAAAATAAATCTATATTATTTCTTCTATTAATGTAATGATGATCAATTGCGATAATATTATTATTACTTATAAGATTATCTGATAATCTACGATCATCATCAGTAGTTAAAACAATGAAATCATATATTTTATATTCAGAATAAAATAAACTTACTTCTTTCCATTCAATATTATTAAATATCTCTTTATAAAATTCTTTCCAGCCATAATTTTTCATTTGTTGAATATATTGTTACCTGATGATTGAATGATTTGCAGAAATATAAAATATATCCAAACATTTCATAATGAAAGTTAAGACCATTAAAAATAGCAATATTCATTTATATATTTATATATTTATATATTTATATCAAATAATAATAATTCATTTTTATTTAGTAAATATTTTTATATTTATTTATTAGATATATGTCAAATATAGGAAATATTAATTATTCTTTAAATAAAAATGATTTTTATAAAATAATTGTAGGATGTACCATTTTATTTATACCTTTTTATTACATTTTAGTTTTTATATCTTCAATATTTATTTATACAATAAAATATAAACAATATATATTTCCAAATAAAAAACCAGAATATCAAATGAATCAAGATATAAGGCATTATTTTAGAAGTATTACTTATAATTCTCCTTTTAATATATTAACATTATCAGAAGATTTTAAAAAAGGATCACAAGATAAATTTATTGGATTATCAAATCATTCATATATATGTATTATAATTGCATATACTATAACATTATTATTTATTTTAGAAGGTATAATAAGAATTTTTTTGTATTCTGTTTATGTGAATATTATTCAAGTAAATCCTAATAATAATCCATACAACAATCCCAATTGTATTTTAAAAATAAATGAAAATCAATATGTAGCTGTTACAGCAAATTATATTGCAATACTATTTCTATGTATTATTTTTTTAATTCCATTCTTAATTCCATTATTAATACATTTTATTAAATTTGATAATTATGATATTAAACATAATAAATGGTTCTCTTATTTAGAACTTTCTTTAATATTTTATCCATTAATTATGATAATAATTAGTAAAATTTCTTTTAGTAAAAAATTATCAATATTTCCTAATTTATATAGATTTCTAGATATAAAAGATTATAATTTTGTGAATAATATTTCAAATTATTTTAATTTTGAATTTTATACTGTTTTTATATTTATATTTATAATTATTGTTTTCTGTTATTATACTTTTGTTTATAATGATTTTAAAGAAACAAATTTATATAAGAAAATTATAATTTATGCAATTATATTTTTATTGATATGTGTATTTATTCCAATTTTTATAATATTTTTTGGATTATCATTATTATTTAATAATAGTTATAAAAATAATGTTAATGAAAATAATATAGTTGAAACTATTGAACAGAATGGTATACAATCTTTGTATGATCTTTTAGCAAAATATAATTATCCTTGTTTTTTCAAATAGTATAAATATTCCAAAACTATTTAAAATAATAATTATAGTTTAATAATAATTAAGTATGTGTGGTATATTTGCATATTATGGTAATAAATATAATGAAAATGAACTTTTAGATTATGCCAATAAAATAAAACATCGTGGACCAGATTCTACAAATTATTTAAAAGTAAATGATCAATTATTCTTTGTTTTTCATCGTTTAGCAATAAATGGACTTAATTCAGAGAGTAATCAACCATTTCATAACAACGGAATTTATTTAATATGTAATGGTGAAATTTATAACTATAAGAAATTAATTGATATGTTTGATTTAAAGGATGATTATAAAACAAATAGTGATTGTGAGATTATAATACATCTTTATAAAAACTTTGGATTAAATAAAACCTGTTCATTATTAGATGGAGAATTTGCCTTTATTCTATATGATTCTACTAAAAATATTTTACATATTGCTAGAGATCATCTTGGTATAAGATCACTTTATTATGCAATAAATGAGAATGAAATATGTATATGTAGTGAATTAAAAGGTATACCATCCTCTTTTCAAAATATATCTCAATTTCCACCAGCATATTTCTGGAATTCTTATAATAACTTATTTGAAAAATATTTCTATTATTCGCCTATAGATTTTATTATAAATGATGAAATAAATATTATAAATAATATTAAAAAATTATTTAAAAATGCTGTTGAAAAAAGATTAATGTCTGAAAGAAAAATAGCATGTTTATTATCAGGCGGATTAGATAGTACTACTGTTACAGCATTGGTTGCAAGTTATTACAAACCATATTATATCAATACATATTCAATTGGATTAAAAGGATCTATCGATTTATATTATGCAAAAATGGCATCTGATTTTTTAAAAACAAAACATACGTCCGTTGAATTAACTAATGAAGAGTTTCTAAATGCTATTAAGAAAACGATTTATCAAATAGAAAGTTATGATACAACTACTGTTAGAGCATCTGTGGGTAATTATTTAATATCATTATATGTTAAAGAAAATAGTGATGACACAGTAATATTCTGCGGAGATGTTTCTGATGAAATATTTGGTAGTTATAGAGGATTTTATTATGCTAATTCAGATAATGATTTTTTTAATGAAAATATGAACATGATATATAATATTCATTATTTTGATGTACTACGTTCTGATAAATCAATTGCAGGTGCAGGTTTAGAAGCGAGAGTTCCATTTTCAGATGGAGATTTTTTAAAATATTGTATGAGTATTGATCCATCCCTTAAAAGATTTTCAGAAGAAAGAATTGAGAAATACTTATTTAGAAAAGCATTTGAAGATATACTTCCTCAAGAATTAGCTTGGAGAGTAAAAACTGCATTTTCAGATGGAGTAAGTAGTTCAGAAAAACCCTGGTATGAAATTATCAAAGAGTATATGGATACTAAATATACAGATGAAGAATATAATGAGAGAATATTAAAGTATAAACATAATACACCATATGACAAAGAATCTTTATATTATAGAGAAATTTATGAGAGCTATTATCCTAATACAGCTAAAACTATACCATATTTTTGGAAACAACCATTTATGAAAGGAAATGATCCTTCTGCATGGTGTGCTGAAAAAAATAGTTAAATATTTATATTTATAGATATCTAAATATAATAAAAATTGATTATATATATAAATTATGTCTTTACCAAATGTAGAAGTTTTATACTATTTCAAATTAGATATTTTGAGTAATTCATCCATCTATTATCCAGATAAAAAAGAGAACAACGATTTATTAGATATTGGTTACTTACAACAAGTTAAAGCAAAAACTTATTCTCAAGATGGTTCTGACGTAGGTGTTATACAAATATTAAATAGTTTTGGAAGTGATGATAAAGATGGTATAAATACCGGTATTTTAACACTTAAAACGAAAAATGGTATAATTTCATGGATGAATGCATATGATGTAGGAACAAGTATTGAACCATTTGTACCATCTGATTTAATAATATTTACAAAAGCAACTTTTGTAAGTGGAATTTATGCTAAGAACGGATTAGATGTTTATATTAAAATATTTAGATTCGAGGACTCAAAACTAACTAGAAAAATAGAAATTTTTTATTAGGTTAATTTATTAGAAAAAAATGATTTATAATAATTATTATTAATTATTATTAATTATTATTAATTATTATTAATTATTATTAATTATTATTAATTATTGTTAATTATTATTAATATCAATAATTATGAATAACTGTAGTTATATATTAACAAATGATCAATTACATGAAATTTTAAAAAGATTTCATGAAAAATTTTATTTGAGAAAAAAAAATAATAATACAAAAAATAAAATGAATCCTAATAAATTACCTCTTATAGAAAATTTAAAATTTATTAAAGCATACAAAAGTTATTGTTCTTATACTGGAGAAAAAGAATATATATATAAAAAATACCATATTATTATTAAATATAAGATATCTAATTTATCAAATGACGGATTAGTTTGTTTGAATATTTTATTTGAAGATTACAAAGATTTTTTTGAATCTAGATTTCCTTCTATTAAATAATGAATTTATAAAAAAGATCTGATATATTTTTATATATTTTATATATATTATATATAAACATGCCAGATTATATAAAAAGTAATAGTAAAAGATGTGTTAATACAAAGAATTGTTCATGTAAGAGATTTCAATCATATGGACCAATAGGTTTTGGAAAAAATATAAAAATATGCTCTCCTATATCTTGTAATGTTACTACTATATGTAATAATAATAATTATAAATTTCAAAAATATGTATTAGACCAACAAAATTTATATGCATCAATGAGAAGAAATCCTGAAAAATATCCTATTATTTCATCTGCTAAAGAGATAAATTTAAAACCATGGGAACAAAGAGCATATAGTAATAACTGGTATAGACAATTTGGTACAAGTCAAGCTCTACCTGCAAATGATAATTGGGGTGGTTTCTATCTTGTTGGAAGTGAGGTTCCTTATACTAATTGATCCGGTTTTTTATGAAATGCATATACTTTTTCTCTTAATTCTAAATAATATTTATATCTATCTTCTGATAATTCTGATTCATATACTTTTGTATTACCGGTTGAAATATTTTCAACATTCTTCTTTAAAACTAATGATTTTGGATTAGTTTGAATAATAGTATTAAAAATTCTAATCGTTTTCCATCCTTCTAATATTTTTTCAAAAATATATATAACTTCTTCTGCAGAAGCAGATCTTCTATCTTTTTTTTTAATTTCTCTTCTTTTTTGCTTTGCTTCAATATATTTTTGATTATTTAACATAGATATTATATATTTTATATTTTTATATACATAGATTTTTAATATATTAAATAAATATTTACTTATTAAATAATATATAAGTTAATCAAAAATATATTATATATATATATATATGTCTACATCTAATATTAATAAATGTAAAAATACATTTTGCAAAGAATATTATAAAAAAATGATAGAAATATCTACAATTATTATTAAAGTAGTATTAGAAAAAAAAAAAGATAAATATAAAGAGATAGAAAAGGAAA
>Ga0214919_10003524_pt1 | contig 23575 bp, 24 predicted proteins | sample LL1503_MetaG_FD_177994 | JGI IMG/M metagenome (GOLD analysis project Ga0214919, IMG submission 177994) | Freshwater microbial communities from Lake Lanier, Atlanta, Georgia, United States - LL-1503 | ecosystem: Environmental > Aquatic > Freshwater > Lake | place: USA: Georgia | collected... | reverse complement strand
AATTCTTTTTTCTTGGTGTGCGTCTAGAATATGACGCTCACCTTCCAAATGAGTTAAAGCATATGGGTGTGTATTATTTGGCTTACTTAACTCAGAATAATTGCCTATAAGTGGGCTGTCGTAGACGTGTGCAGTTGATAAATAAATATATCGCTTAACTCCTTGATTAATTGCACTTTGAAGAATTCGATGGGTTAAATTTCCATTGTATTCATAAGCTAATTCTGGATTTTTTTCACAATCAATAGAATTCATCCCGGCAGCATGGATAATTAATTCAAAATCTTTTAATTGATTAGTAAATGGTAGGACTTCGTTTAAATTAAAATTTACTATTTTAATATTTGAAAATACTAATGGAATTTTATTGCTTGATTGAGATCCTATAGAGACTTGATGCCCAAGTTGGCAAAAATGCTTAACTACTCTAGCTCCTATATAACCCAAGCCCCCAACGACTAAAACCTTCATTTGATAATTATGTTTTCCATGGCGCTCCATTTTTCCATAACAACTCTAAAAGATCATGATCTCTTTTTGTGTCCATGCAATGCCAAAAACCTTTATGTTGGTAAGCCATTAATTGGCCTAATTTTGTGGCTTTTTCAAGAGGCTCTCTTTCTAATAAAGTTGAGTCATCGTCAATAAAATCAAAAAAACCGGGCTCTATAATAAAAAATCCACCATTAATCCAGCCTTCATGCATTTGAGGCTTCTCTTTGAAGCTTTTTACAATGCTATTTTCTAACTCCAATTCTCCAAATCTAGCTGCTGGCCTAACAGCTGTCATCGTCACTAATTTCCCATGATTGCGATGAAATTTTAATAATTCATCTAAATTTATATCAGCAACACCATCGCCATAAGTTAGCATAAAGGGTTCATCACCAATAAATTTTTTCATTCTTTTAATTCGTCCACCGGTCATTGTTGTGTTTCCAGTGTTTACTAAAGTTACTTTCCAATCTACCTGATCTAGCTGATGTGATAAAACATTGCCTGAATCAAGATCAATAGTAAAATCTGCGTTAAGAGAGCGATAATTAAGAAAATAATCTTTAATTACTTCGGCTTTATATCCAAGTGCTAAATAAAAATCTTTATGCTCAAATTTTGCATATGTTTGCATGATATGCCACAAGATAGGTTTGTCCCCAATTGGTATCATTGGCTTTGGTAATATATTTGTATATTCGAAAAATCTAGTGCCAAAACCGCCCGCTAAAATAATAACTTTCATAAATTAACCCCAAACATATGAAATATCAGATACAAATAAACGTTCAACCTCTTCAGTATTATGAGGAATACTTGCGACATTTAACACCAGATTTTTTAATCCTATACCTTGAAAACCAAACCAAACTCCTGGGGGAACTGTAATTCTTGCATAACAATCTTCACCAATCTCTTCAACCCTAAACTCTTTCTTTCCATTCTCATTAATACAACAAAATACAAATTTAACTTGCCCAAATGGAACTATAAGATTCATTGTCATTCTCTTATGAAGCTTCCATGCTTTTATAATTCCAGCAGATACCCATGAAAAATAGGCTTCACCAAAGCCAACATATCCATTTTCAGTATTCTTAATGGCATGTAATACATCACCACCTATTCTTTCAATGCGGGATAGTGGCGTGACTGAAATATCAGAAAGTTTTATTGCGCCCATAACAACCCACACTGCTTAGCTATTGTTTTATAAGTTTTTATTTGCAAATCTGTAATTAAAGAAATTTCTGAAGGTTTTTCATAGTATGCACGATACCATTCAGCGGTCATTCGCACAGTTGTTTTAAAATCCAACGCAGCATGCCATTGCAAATAATGAAGAGATTTATCGCAATTAAGTTTCAATAGTTCAGACTCATGAAGCTCAGCGGGCTCTAACGGATCTTTCCAGCGAACTTGCTTCCAATGTAAAGCCATTTCTTGCACTAATTCCAAAACGCTATGATTTTGTTGGGCCTGTGGTCCAAAATTGAATGGCTCTCCGTGTAAATCAGCTTTTTGAAATAAAGCAATGGCTAGGCTTAAATAGCCACTCAAAGGTTCTAATACGTGCTGCCAAGGGCGAGTAGATTGGGGGCGACGTAATTCAACTGGTCTGTTAGCTGACCAGGCTTTAACACAATCAGGCATGATACGATGAGACGCCCAATCTCCGCCACCAATGACATTACCTGCTCGTGCGGAAGCTATTCTAACCTTGCTCGTCGCTTTTGGAAAATATGATTTAATGTAAGATTGAATAAGTAATTCAGCAGCTCCTTTAGATGCGCTATAAGGATCAGCCCCTCCCATTGGGTCAGTTTCTCGATAGCCCCAAACCCACTCCATATTTTCATAGCATTTATCACTTGTAATAATAACCGCAACACAAGATTTATTTAATTTACGTAAAGATTCGAGAATGTGCATAGTACCTAATACATTAATTTCCCAAGTTTCAAGAGGGTTTTCATAAGAATTATGGACTAAAGATTGTGCGGCAAGATGAAAAATAAAATCGGGCTGGTGAGATAAAATTGCTTCATCTAAAATTGCCTTATCCCTTACATCGATACGCAAGTCAACAATATTATCAGCTAAATTTGCAGAGAAAAAATGTGATGGTTGAGTTGGTGGATCTAGCGCAATGCCAACTACTTTTGCTCCTAATTGTTTAAGCCAAGCAATCAACCATGCACCTTTAAATCCTGTATGACCAGTTACAATAACAGTTCGGTTATAAAAATTCTTATCTAATAAAGACATTTTTTACCTGTAATAAAATTAAAAAATCAAATCTGCTGGATCCAACAAATAAGCAGTAGCATCATAACTTTCAGCAAAAATTTGATACCCAAATGAGTTTAAACGACCGCAAACATCTTTAAAGTTTCTAATTGGCATCAGCGAATCTCTTACTCCATGTTCAAAACGGATTATTTTTGGCTTGATATCTTTAAAATCAATACTCATTAATATTTCATAATCATAACCTTCTGTATCAATTAATAACAAATCTAATTCAATTAATTTATTTTTTTTAATAAAATTAGACAGAGAAATACATTTAACTCTGACTTTTTCCATATAATTTTTATTAGGCACAAGATTTGATTTTTTCCAATGGGTATAATTAAATGAAGCAATCCCTCTTGCAAACTTAGGAACTTTCGATATAAATTCTGATTTAACTCTATATAAAATCATTTCTGACTTTTCTGTATGAATGGCAAAATTAAAAGGCTTGATATTTGGACAAAACTTATAATTTTCAACTAGTTTTTCATAAATGTCTGGTAAAGGCTCTAGCACATAACCTCTAACAACTGATTGATTATCTCTAATAAATTGATAAATAGGATCATTCATAATTCCATCATTTGCACCAATTTGAAGAAAAGAAAGAGTTTTGTGAACTGCAATGTGCCTATACAAAAAACCTTCAAAATCAAAAACATTATATGGGCTAATTTTAAAAATTTTTAATCCAAAGTGACGTAAAAATTTATTTAAAAGAGTTTTAATAAACCTAATGGTATTTATCATGTATAGGTAACTCCAAATTTTTTAATAATTGATTGTATTCCTTCGACATATTTGATGAAGAAAATCTTTTCTCATAAGCTCTTCGTCCATTTCTTCCAAGCTTATTTGCTAGCTTAGGATTTCTAAGAATTTTTTTAATAGCAAATGCAAATTCTACAGGATTATCTTTCGAGCAAACATATCCTGCATTACTATCACCAATAACTTCTGGCATACCTCCTACATTGGTAGTTACTACAGGCAAACCAAAAGACATAGCTTCAATAATTGTGAGTCCAAATGACTCATAATTTTGAGAAGGTACAACTAATACAGTGGCACTAGCGTATAAATCAGCTATATTGGAAGTAAAGTCAGACAATATGACATTGTTTTCTAGATTTAATCGCTTAATTTTATTAAGTATAATTTTTTTTTCATGCGGCATTCCATGTCCATAAATCTTTAATTTAACATTAGGAAAATCTTTTAACACAATTTCAAATGTCTTAAAAATGAAATCATAGCCCTTATACTTATGATAAGTTGCAAGCATAAGACAATATTGTGCAGACTCTAATTTTTTTGTGTTTATAAGATTCATATTTTTTTTAAGTTTTAAGGGATCTTGAATTCCGTTATGAATATAAAATAACTTTTTATAAGAAAGGAATGCTGGTCTGCAAGCAAGTGATTTTAAGCAAAAATTAGACACAGAAATTATATGCGATATAGATTTAATAATTAATAAATCAATAAAATATTCAAAAAAATATGTAGCCCAAAATGGCTTTTTTGCTAAGCTATGAAAATTCATAACAGCAAGTGGCTTTTTACCCGCAATAAACCAAGCAATGCTAGCACAACAGCAAATAAGGCTTCCTGGATAGCCTCCATTAATAAGCATTAGCCGATCAAAATCACTACGTATAAAAAAAAATGAAAGCTTAAGAACATACCAGGGGAAAAAAAATGGATACTTTAAAATTTGTAAAAGTACCTTTAAAAATATTCTACAGACGATCAGATTATTACAAAAAAAAGAATTGTGGCTCTTTGCTATCAAACTACAATATATAAAGTTATATTTTTTATGTTTAACTTTTTGATTAATTTTTGATTTTATAACTTTTAGACCTGGGTGAACATCATTACAAATCAAAGTTAAATTATCACCCTTATCTGGCCAAGAATTTATAAGATTAATTATGAATGTATCTAAGCCGCCTTTGTAATAGTTTTCTGTAAAAAAGCATATTTTCATATTTTAAGAAAGCTCATTCTAATAATATTTTTTTAAGTTCAAAAGTGCGGTTTTTTGTAGTTTTGGCATATTGATTACAAAAAATTTTTCTAGCGCTCTGAAGTTTATCCTGCTTCCACCACATATCTATATTATCCCAAACTTCGTTAACTTTTTGACTAACAGATTCAGGCGTTAAATGAATAATTTCAACATCAATCAGTAACTGATAAAAAGGTTTAGCGCTATCTCTTAAATGGTTCAGGCTATCCTGCCAGAAAGCTAATGTTGGGATATTTTTTGATAAATTTTCTAGAAATCCAGTTGAATCATAACTAAAAACTACAAGCTTACTTTCATTAACTAAATTAACAAAAGAACTATGCCCTGTATCAACGATAATATTTTTGCTTAACTTTTCCCAGAAAATTTTCTCAAATGGTTTGTTATATATATAGGAAGAATGCAATCTTACAGTCGTAGTTTTTAATATGCTTTTCTTTAATTTTTTTATAAATTTAATTTGATCAGCCATATATATTTTATGTTCTGCGCTTCGGTCCCAAGTATCTATTTGATGAAATCTCATATCTTCAACTAAAAGTAATCGGCATTTTTTCTTAAGATTAAAATAAAATGGGACTTTAGATATTGCTTTAAATATGAAAGCTGGCTTATGCTGCGAAAGCCGATCTTTCCAGCCCCAGGTTATAAATTTATCAGCGGTCATTTCCTCTATCGTTGGGTTGTAATAGCGGTGTGTACCATAGTTATTTCCATGTTGCCCTATGAAGTATTTTGAACCAGATTGAATTTTCAAAGCTGTCCATAATTTAAAAACTTCATCAGTATCAAAATTATTGCTAGTAAAAATAAATTTAGGATTTTTAGGCCAAGGTTGCGTTTTAACATGCTTAATTAAATCAGAAAACCCTTCTAAATAACAAATCGGCAATAATTCAAATACCATAGCAGTTAAAATATATTCTAGGCGATCATTTGATTTATTTTTAGTCTGAATGCTTAATCTTTTTCGCAGTATAGAGTCATATTTAGCATATAAATTTAATTTAGGTGAAAAATGTATCTGAGGAAACTGTTTAAGAGCTAACTGTAATTTAACTTCTTCAATTTTTGGCAAATAACTATTGATAATAAAAGCATCAGAATCTTTTGATATAAAACTAACTATTTTTTCTATTTTTTTATAGCTCGATCTAAAAAAAATTCTTTTTAATGAATCTTCAGGATTAAATACAAAACTTGACAATCCAGAATCAGCAATATGCTCCACATGAATCTTATTCCCAAGTAAATCTAGAATGCGCATGTATAAAGCATTATTCCACCGGTTGTCTGTAGAAGCAAAATTTGCTGAAAATGAATCTAAAGTAGCTAGTACATAACTATCATTTACGTAATTAGTTAATCCAGAAACATTATGTTTATGCAAGCACTGTTCAAGTGTTTTGACGCGATTTACCATTGTATTTACATAACGTCTTAGCCAGTGTCCAAATACAATCTGCCAAAATCTTGCGTCGAACTTTAGCCCATGTTGCTGATTGAGATGATTACACAAAATTAAAAAAAGCTTTTTTTCTAATAAGCGCGCTTTCTTATGATCAATATCTTTATTTTTTAATCCTAACCCATAAGGTTCCGCAACGATAGCATCCATATTTTCCCAAATATGTCTCCGATCATAGGTCTGACACCAAGTACCTAAAAAAATAACGGGACAATCGAATTTCCAGGTATTCTCATCAGCGGTTAAAATTAAATGGAGTAATTTTTTTGGCATTTTAAAGATATATTCCACTATAGAAAAAATAAAATTATTTTTAGCGAGTTTGAACAGACAGATTAAGTCGACAAGCTAAAAATTCTTGCTTCGCTATACTTGATTTAATCTTTTTTGTGAGTAAGTAGGGTAGATTTTTTTAATTCACCCAGTACTACACAGAAAAAAATTATCTGCAAGATTATTAGAAAATTAATTTTAAAAGTTTAACCTAACTGGGATTCCTGCTTTTTGCATTGCTAATTTAACATCTGCAGGTGTTAATTCTGTAAAGTGAAAAACACTCGCTGCTGCAACTGCTGATGCACCTGCCTCTTTTACAGCATCTATCATATGTTGACAATTACCGGCACCGCCTGATGCAATAACAGGAATTTTCACGGAACTTACTACAGTCTCAATTAATGCCAAATCATATCCTTGAAATGTTCCATCTCTTTCAATTGAGTTTATAAGAATTTCACCAACTCCACGATCCTCGATTTCACGCACCCATGATTTAACTTCAACTCCTGTAGATGTCTTTCCTGCATCGCTAAAACAATACCATTTATTAGTTACTGTATCTTTTTTTACGTCAATACTTGCTATTAAGCATTGAGATCCATGTCGGCTAGCAATTTGATTTAGCAATTCAGGATGATTATAAGACGCACTATTTACGCAAACTTTATCTGCTCCTGCTCGCAGTAATTTTTGAACTTGCTCCATTCGATGGATACCGCCGCCCACACTAAAAGGAACAAAACATTCCTGTCCAAATTCATTAATAGATTCAAAGTCAATGTTATTATCTAGCTGATGTGCCACAATATCAAGAAGTATAAGTTCGTCAACTTCGCGCTGGTTATAAACTTTTATAGCGGGCAATACAGTGCCAACCCTTCGCCAACTATTAAAACCAATACCTTTCACCAAGCCATGCTGTTTCAATAACAGAGTCGGAATAACTCGCACTTTCAGCATGTAGAATTTTCAATAAAATTATGCAGCAATTTCAAACCTCCACGAGAACTTTTTTCCGGATGAAATTGAGTACCCCAAACATTACCAGATCTAACAGCTGCTGTTATTGTTATATCGTAAATAACAGTAGCAATAATATGTGAAGGGTCATTTGGTACGAAAGCGTAACTATGAACAAAATAGAAGTCAGTACCATCTGGAATACCATTAAATAAACTATTTTTTTCAACACGGCTTCTCACGTCATTCCAACCTACATGAGGAACGCGTAGCTTACATCCTAATTTTTGTAAATTTTCTACACTTCCAGGAATAAAATTAAGACCTGACACACCAGAAATCTTACTGTTTTCAGTGCCCTCCATACCGTTAGTTGCTAATAATTGCATACCTAAACAAATACCCAATAAGGGCTTGCCTGCAATTTGTACTTCGTTGTACAAAGCCGCATTCCATCCTCCTTCATTTAGCAATCGAGCACAATCAGAAAAACTACCTACGCCAGGCAGAATTAATCTATCAACAGTACCGATATTACTAATATCTGTAATTAAAACCGCTGTAACTTTTAACTCTTCTAGAGCTCGCATTACTGAACTAAAATTCCCTACCCCATAATCAATGACCCCAACTCTCATGAATTATCGTAATTGATTTTAGTAAGATTGCCATCTTTATCTTTAATTAACATACCAGATGAATCACGTTTAAATATTTTTTTATTAGTAAATTTGTCACATAATTGTACAAATTCATCTATTTTTATATCTAACGGTCGCAAAATTTCTTCCAATGATTTATCTAAATATGTCCAAGGAAATCTGCCATCTAAACGTTTAATTATTTCAAGCCCATCTTGTCTTGAAAGTCTTCCACGTCGAATATGCACACAAGCAAGATCAGTTGTACGACCAAACCCAAATTTAAGAAATTTAAAATAATCATGGATTCCGGTCTGATGATTGTCTAAATTTTCATAATTAACCATGGAACCCTCGACAGCTTTGTCATAAGAATGAAATCCATTTGCTTGAGAAATCAAAATATTAGTCATTCCATCCCAAGGTATATAATGGCCCAAAAATAAACCTGTTACACCAACACGAGCAAGTTCTTCATCGCTCGGGTAAATATAAGGAATTAAATGCTTAGCCCTAATATCTTCCAAACCAATTAAATCTGTAACTCGCATGCCTAAAAGTCCACCAAACTCTTCTAGCCATCGTCGATTAAGTACATTATTTTCAGAGGCGGCAGAGGGGCCACCATATTCATTTTGAGAGTTTTCACCCCAAATTATTAGTGGCACACTAAATTGCACGGCGGCACGAACTGGAATGGTAAAAATACCAACATGTTCAGGCCATGAAATATCACCAATTTGCTTTAGTCCAATAGCATTAAGTTTGGATCGAATCAAAGGATTGGGAGACATTTCGACATGATCTACGCCTAAACGCTTCAAATTTTCAATATTCTTTCGTCCTAATAGCGATAAATCACAAGTGGCTGATGTAATACATAACGGATTCATGCCTAGTTCAAGCATGCGTACAACTTGATATGTACTATCTTTTCCACCGCTCACAGGAACAATGCAATCCCAATTACTGCCATCAGCTCTGCGATATTTATGAAGAATTTGTAACAATTCCTTATGCCGAGAATCCCAATCAACTTCTTTTCTATTCTTATAACTGCGGCACGCATTACATATACCCTGTTCATCTAAATGTAAATCAGGTTTAGTATCTGGCATCGCACAGTTTTTACAATAAATTAACATATCAGCCTCGCTTTCTCATAAGAAACCAAGAGATATCATCTTGAGGAAAATTAGGATCACGATGATAAGTAAATCCATAATCAATCAATTCCATTTCTGAGTATCGATCTATAATTTCTCCAACAAAGTCACGTTTAAAAAGTCGATTGGTATAACCACGATAGACGATTGAAACAGGGGTAGGATTGTAATATTCCGCAATCAGCAAGTATTTCCCACAAGAAGCAACTAATTTACTATACGCATTAAGTAGCTCATCTGGATTAATATGAATGAGTACGCCTTTGATAAGGGTAAGATCCCAAGTTCTTTGTGGGTTGAAATTGAGAATTGATTCTTGATAGATTTGTATAGGCGGAATAACTAAAGCCAGCTCTTTTGCTGCGTCAGTATTAATTTCAACGCCATACTGATCTTGGTTTGGATACAAGAGTTTTAATGCCTTAAGATTCATACCAATATTAGCACCAAACTCTATGCAAGTTTGAATGTCGCAACTACTCCGCAAAGCCTTTGAAAAAAAAGATAAATTGGAAGCTAATAAAGCATCACCTTTGTTGCGCTTAATATATTCGCTACCAAAGTTCCCAGCCCAAAAAGCTTCTTGCTCCGTGTTAAATGTCATTATAATTTCCTCTTTTATTAAATAGACTCTGAACTATTATTAATTGCACGATAAATAAATTCAGCACGTTGCCAGTCTTCTGGTGTGTCAATATCAACAACACGCCAATTTGGAATAATATAACCTAACCCATCAACATGAATTTTTAAGTTTGTTAGCCAAGTTTCTGTTTTGCCCCAATAAAATTGACCTGCATCAAAATAAGCTGGTACTAAATCTTGCGTTCTGTTTAATTCAAATTCTGGATAAAATGGCTTTATTTCTCCATTGCTCGAAAGTGTTAACGCGCGTTGAATAGGAGAGGAATATTCTGCAATAGGAAAAGAGTATTTTGCATCATTATTACTGATAAGGAGTTTAAAGGTAGTTTTTAGATCATCAATTTGAATAAATGGAACGGAAGGATAAATACAACAAACTTGATTAAATTTCCATCCAAAAGCCTGACAAGAATTAATCGCATGACTAATAACGGAAGCTGTCTTTGTATAATCATCTGCTAATTTACTTGGACGCATAAATGGAGTTAAAGCACCATATTCTCTAGCAATCTGAGCAATTTCTTCATCATCAGTAGATACAATAATATATTCAAAAAGGCCAGATTTTTTTGCAGCACTTATAGCATAAGCAATCATTGGCTTACCACAGAATATTTTTATATTTTTTCGAGGGATACGTTTACTCCCAGATCGAGCGGGGATGATAGCAATATTCATATTTGTACCGCTTCACTTATAACTGATATTACATTATTCTGTTGCTCTATAGTCAAACCTGAATACATAGGAATAGAAATTGCTTCAGAATAATATTTATCAGCCTGCTGACAATAATCAGATTTAAAACCTATTTTTCTGAAGTATGGCTGGCGATAGATTGGAATATAATGCAAATTAATTAATATTCCTGCAGCATATATCTCTTCAAATATTTGTCGTTGTGTTTTTTTTATTTCATTTAATTTTAATCGAATTATATAAAGATGATAACTAGAGTAACTATCTTCATGTTGGAATGGAGTTACTAAAGGCAAATTAGATAACAAATCGTTATAACGCTTTGCAATAGCATTGCGTTTGCTAACAAACTCATCAAGTCGATTCATTTGACTTAAGCCTAATGCAGCTCCTATGTCTGTCATTCGGTAGTTAAATCCTAATTTTATTTGTTGATAATTCCAAATCTCTTGCATAGGGCGAGCTTCAAAATCTAATTTTTCTGCGCTAATGCCATGACTTCGAAGTAAACGCATCTCTTTCGCTAAAGTTATATCATTAGTTACTGCCATACCCCCTTCACCAGTAGTAATAATTTTAACTGGATGAAAACTAAATACAGTAATGTCACTAAAATGGCAATTTCCAATAGCATTATTCTTGTATTTACCGCCAATTGCATGCGATGCATCTTCAATAATTTTAAATTTATATTGCTTACTAAGTTTATGAATAGCAGACATATCACAAGACTGGCCGGACAAATGAACACAGATAAGTACTTTGGGTAAATTCCCAATACTTTCTGCAAAGGCAAGCTTTTCTACTAGCTTCTCTATGCTAAGGTTGTATGTAAGCGGGTCAATATCTACAAAATCTATTGTGGCGTCACAATAAAGCGCGCAATTAGCACTTGCCACAAAAGTTATAGGTGACGTCCAAACTATATCTCCTTTACAAACTCCGAGTGCTAAGCAAGCAATATGTAATGCACTAGTTGCACTATTAACAGCTATCGCATATTGAGAACCACAATAGTCCATAACTGCTTTTTCAAAAGCGGGTACCATAGGTCCTTGTGTCAAAAAATCTGAGCTCAATACAGCTATCGCTGCATCAATATCTTCCTGATTAATGTCCTGACGAGCATATGGAATAGTGTCCACTAAATTTTACCTACATGATCTATATTTTTTTTTATCCATATTTTTAAGGCATTACTATTCATCCACTCAGTATTATTATCTGAAGAATATGTAAAATCTTTTGAAACCGGAGTGCCTTTATTTATTCGCATTGGATCCATACTCCAATTGTGTATAGCAGGGAGTATTTTGTAAAAATCATTGTATTCATAAGTGTAAGGAGCATCCTCTGAGCTAATCATTTGTTCGTGTATTTTTTCACCTGGTCGTAAACCAACAATATTATGTTTAGCATCAGGGGCAATTGTTAACGCGACGTCAGTGATTTTCATTGAAGGGATTTTTTTAACATAAATCTCACCCCCAACCATGTCTTCAAATGCATGCCAAACCATATTTACTGCCTGCTCCAAAGTAATCATGAAGCGAGTCATACGAACATCAGTAATTGGTAACATTGCATCATTGGCAAGGCTAAGAAAAAATGGAATCACAGAGCCCCTTGATCCCATAACGTTTCCATAACGAACAATAGAAAATCGAGTATCGTTAAAACCAGAATAAGAATTACCAGCAATAAAAAGTTTATCAGAAGTAAGTTTAGTCGCACCATATAAATTAATAGGGCTACTCGCTTTATCTGTTGAAAGAGCAATTACTCGCTTGACATCTTTATCAATACAAGTGTCTATCAAATTCATAGCACCAAATACATTTGTCTTAACACATTCAAATGGATTGTACTCAGCAATTGGTACAATTTTAGTGGCGGCGGCATGCACAACATAGTCAATACCATTTAATGCTCTTGAAAGACGATCTTTATCGCGTATATCACCAATAAAAAAGCGGACGCGATCATCATCTTTGTAAGCTTTAGCCATCTCCCACTGTTTCATTTCATCTCGCGAATAAATAACTAAACGTCGCGGACTATATTTAGCTAATGTCATGGACACAAAAGCTTGGCCAAACGAACCAGTACCACCAGTGATAAGGATAGAAGAGTTAGTTAACATAATTTTTATTTTTCTTTTTTGGGTAAAAGTTGATTTAATAGCTTAACAAATCGCGTATTGCCTGGATCAAATTCCATGACCAAATCTTTATAATTTTGGCATACTTTTGTCCACTCATCATCACTAATTGCATTAAGATAATTCATAATTTTGGGTAATTGAAATCCTAATTCGTCTTGATTACTGATCCATATAGGGCCCTTGTTAGGTAATTTTAAAGGCCAACCGAATCTCAAAGAAGTAGTATTTAAATACTCTCCTCGACATGAAAAAAAAGCTGTTCTTTTTCCTCGTGCAAGAGATTCATAACCGAGTGTTGAGTCAATAGAAACAATTATTTGAGACTTATCAATTAGAGTATAGGAGCTGTAATAGTTTTTTCTAGGAATATATTCCCAATCACACTTAGTTTGATTGAGGTAATTATTATAAAAGTTTTGTTCATGCCTATTTTCATCTTTTTCGCGGCCACATATTTTTAATTTCTTATTATTTTTAATGCACCAGTCAACTAAAAGTTTTATTACTTTAAATTCAAATGCAAAAAAAACTTCCCAAGATATTAATGTACCATCTTGCTCTATATATAAAGGGTTGTTATTTTTTGGTTTTTTATGCCACTGAGAAATAAATAAAACATCATCACATTCTAAAGGGGTGGATTTATAAACTGTATTATTATTTAGGCTTCCAATTGGAATAGCTTTGCCAGTTAAATATTTTAGATAATGTTTTCCAATAGCTTCATTTGCAACTAACATGTAATCGACATGATAATTATCTGATCTGATTAACCCATCAAAAATATCATCACTCTCTCCCCTTAAACCATTTTGAATAAATATCGTTTTAAGATTAGAAAAATGTTTGGATATGCTATAAAATTTTTTATAATTATCAATTAAAGTTATGATTACACTTGGTTTAACTTTTTTAATATACGCATTAATATAAGCATTTAATGGATCGCCTTTCCAAAAAGAAAATTCTAAAAATGAATATAATAAGCAAGGGATGTTAATAATTTCACCGCGAAGAGGCATAACAGTAAAATTGTAATTTTTCAAGTATGGCATTAGAGCGTTTATATTAGTGGCGTCAAAAATTAATATCTCAGCTTTTTTTGGAAATTGCCAATCCTTAGGGCTTGAAATAAAAATTGTATAGAATAATCTTAGCTTTATCTTTAATTGGCTAATTTTCATAATGGCTAGTCAAAATAGATTCTGCCATCTTAAAATCCCAATCTGTATCAATATCTAATGCTTCCTTTATTGATTCAACTATCAGTGGAATGGCCTTTGATTTCATAAACGAATGCTGCTGTCGTAATTCTTTAGGGCTAATTAAATAAAAACTACCATTCACAGCATAAGCTTTTGGCAAATCTTGTGAGCGCATTTCAAGACCGTGATCGTGTACGAAAGGTAATAAATAATTATTTTCTATTTTAAAAGTCCACATAGGGTGAGTTTGAGCTAATGACACACCAAGAACTGTTTGACAATTATGTTTTGTAAATAGCTCAATGCCTCGCTGAATAGTTTCTTTACTTCTAAATGGTGACGTTGGTTGTAATAATAAAAGACCATCAATAATTTCTTCATTAGCTTCATACCAGTTAAGCGCATGCAATGCTACATCAACTGAACTTGAATTATCGTTTGCCAAGTCATTAGGCCTAATCCATGGCACATAAGCACCTTCTTTTTTAGCTATTTCTGCAATTTCAATATCATCTGTTGAAACTAAAATATCGCAGATATCGGGAACATTTTTGGCTGCATCAATCGACCATACAATTAATGGCTTACCACCTAACAGCCGAATATTCTTACCAGGGAGGCGCTTAGACCCGCCGCGAGCAGCAATCAGAGCAAGTATCTTCATTCCAATATAAACCTGCGTAATATTTTTAAACCTACTGCGCCACTTTTTTCGGGGTGAAACTGACAGCCGGTGATCTGGTCTCGCCCTATCATCGCAGCAATTTTATGCCCACCATAAAGACAATCAGCTATGCGGTGGTCTGTGATAGCGGTAACCGCCATCAATGAATGCACAAAATATACGGCTTCACCTGTGCGGTTGTCTTCTAGTAAAGTATTTCGCCAACCTAGTGCTGCATTTGATGGCTGCAATGCACTCCAACCTATATGAGGAATTTTTTGTTTCTCTCCTAATAGCGTTTGATCTGGCACTGCAATCACACGACCTGGAATCAATCCCAAGCCAGCGGTTATCCCAAACTCTTCACTTTCTTCAAGCAAAAGCTGCATCCCTAGGCAAATACCTAGCAGGGGCGTTTTCTGCTGAGCAAGTTCGCGAATAACTGCCACTAGCCCTAAATTTTCCAAGGCTTGCATTGCATTAGTAAAGGCGCCGACCCCAGGCAATACAACTCGTTTGGCTGCTAGAATTTTCTCTGGATTAGCCGTCAAAATTACTTTTGCGCCACAATGCTCCAACCCACGCTGCACGCTTAGCAGATTGCCCACGCCGTAATCTATCACTACGACTTCAGGCGTAATCATAATGCCTAACACCTAATCCGGCGATTTCTGCCACCACTCTAATGTCCCCGATTTCTGCGCGTTTGTAATGCAGAATATCAGCCATTGCCACAGCATCAGCACCGCCTTCGTTAACAACCGCCAACAAATCTTCTGCCTTACCCATGCCGCCACTGGCAATGACTGGCACAGAAACTTCTGCCGATACCGCTTTAACAAGCGCAATATCAAATCCTTTGCGTGTGCCTTCTTTATCTACCGAGGTGAGTAATATTTCACCGGCACCCATAGCCACGCCCCGTTTAACCCACTCAACAACATCCAAACCGGTGCGCTCGCGGCCATTATCGGTATATATCTCCCAACGATCTGCACCTACTTGCTTAGCCTCAATAGACAGCACCATACACTGACTGCCAAATCGTCGGGCGATGTCGGTAATTAATTGAGGATTCGCAACCGCTGCGGTATTCACCGCCACCTTATCAGCACCTGCACGCAGAATATCAATCGCATCATCAACCGAGCGAATGCCACCACCTACCGTCATCGGCACAAAAATATCTTTTGCCGCAGCCTTCACAATATCACCCAAATGATTACGTCCATAAAGACTAGCCACGCAATCCATGTAGAGCAGTTCATCTGCACCTTGAAGGTAATAGCGCAATGCATGTTCATTGGGCGACCCCATAACCCGCAAGCCTTCTAAGTGTATGCCCTTAATTAAATTATGGCCCTTGATGTCAAGGCGGGCGATAAGTCTCAGCATTTATGCCTAAATTTCATTATTATTTCTTCTCACCTACATATTGAACATACCCCTGCCCATACATAATTTTTGATAGCCAATAATTTCTATCAAAATGTAATGGCGCAAAATATTTCCTAACATCGGTTCTCTTGGTAAATGAACTTACACGCCTTACATTTTTAAAACCAGCTTCCCTATATAAAGCCTCAACAAACTCAGGGGTACACTCATTTGACCACCATGTTGGCGCCTGTATGAAGTTTTGAAGGAATACGCAGAAATCAACACCAAATAAAGATTGAATAGCTTTAACATCTATGTATTCACCGCCGTACTTTTCAGAATCTGACCCAACTTTTTCAATAGCGGCATGAATCTGATCCGGTCCAATTTGGTCAATAAATTGTTTAAATTCAATATTATTTCTATAATGGCCTCTAAGCGCTGGAAATATAACGCCTTGCATTATCCCGCCACACGGCCCCCATGAGGTGTAAAGCACACCATTATCAGCAGTGACTCTTGCTGCATCAATAAATCCTTTTTTGATTTCTTCCATATTTTCAAGGTGAATTAAAACGCCATTTACCGCAACAAAATCAAAACTACCATCGTCATAGAGGATTGAAGTTACTGAGCCTTGTTTTAAGTGAAATAATTCTTCAGAAAATCCTGCAGATTGAATATTTTTTGATAAGGGGTATATCCAATCAGAATCGATATCTACACCGGTCACATCCGCACAACCCAAATTAAGTAAGCGAATCATCATCGCCCCAATATTCCCACACCCAACATCAATTGCCGACTTGCCATCAAACCAACTTTTGGTCATACCAAATGTATTTGAGTCATACATCCCGCCAATCCTATCAAACGCATCTTTATTTTCAGAAATCCTTTCGTGTTGTTTTTGGTAGATTTTCCGTGTTTTTTCATCATGATCTGACATTAACGTTCCTCTTTAATAATTAATAAATCGTATGTTTTAAAGACCATTCACCATCAACTTGATGCCAAAGATGATCAGAACGCCAACTATCAATTACCTCATTAACTTCTTTGTTAGTGATTGAGCAAAAGTCCAAGAACTCTTTGTAATACTTCTTTGGCGACTCATGATCATATCGCTTAACTAGAGCAACTCCCTCATCACGCGTAATCTTACCGTCGCGTATTTCATGTGCCGCATCTGAGGTAGTGCGGCCAATACCAAATTTAATATAGGACAAGTAATAGTGAAAGCCATCAATCTCATCATCTAAACTTGCATATTTTGAATAAGTTCCTTCAGATCTTTCTGTATTCGCTGTAAAACCAGTGTGCTCATGGCAATAATAGTAATTTTCCTGCGGATCCCAAAATTTATAATATCCAAGAAAATGAATTTCAGTCTTATTTTTCTCTATTTCTTCAAATTTTGGCGCCATAAATGGATAGAGGTCAGCCAGTGAAACGCCATGTTCAGCCCAAAACTCTGGTGGTAGTCCAGAAAAATAATGGCTGTCATGATCTTGTATATCCCTTGTTGGGCGCAATGCATTTTTCATGTTACCCCCATATTCAACCTCACCGTTTTCACCATACATAATCAGTTGCACATTATGTTTTACGGCCATCTGCAGAGGAAAATTTGTTTGACCGTAGATAAATGGTTGAAATGGATCGCCAAGATTTTTAAAAGATAAATGGGTGAGCTTTTTTGTGACTTGTGGATTAGGTGTACCCAACACATGATTAAAACCAGAGGCAATAAATGCATCAAGATTTTGACGGCCAATTGCAGATGCTTTTAAAGGTGCCCACGTAACTGCCAATGGATTCATACCATATTTATATTTCAGTTGGTGCGCTACAAAACTACCATCCTTGCCACCACTGCAAGGTACGATAACGTCATATTCACCATTCCCCTTGCGATGCTTATCACAAAGAGCGACAAGCTCAGCTTCGCGAATCTTCCAGTCAATCTTTGTTCTTTTGAATTCAGCAAAATTACATGCAGAACATACGCCATTCTCATCAAAGGTAATACGCGGACGTTGATTAGATATAGTACATTTTTTACAAAACCTAACCTCGCTAGGTAAGTTATATAGCTTAATTAAATCTCTTTTCATAAGCAATTCCCTAAGTTCAATTATTTTCTATTACCGTCAAAGCTTTTTTTAAATCATCAGGCCGGCCTAAATCTAACCATGGCTCATGCATCGGGTATGCCACCGTGCGCTTTTTGCTGACCTGCAATCTTTCAAATAAAGTTGGCATATCGCAGTGCGCGTTGGCAGTTAAAGTACTTAACGCTGCTGGTTCTAGCGCGTAAACACCAGCGTTAATATGGCTTCGAGCGATAGGCTTTTCTTCAAAACCGACAATTTCAACACCCTGAGTCTGCACTACACCAAAGGGATGTTGCCATTCATGCGCACGCACGGCCATTGTAGCGGTGGCAGCGTGTCGGGTATGAAAATCTAACAATTCACCATAGCGAATATCGGTAATTACATCGCCATTAGTCACCACAAATGGTGCCTCTGGCAGCGGGTTAAGCAAACTCAACGCGCCTGCTGTGCCTAAAGGTGATTTTTCACGCGAGTAATTTATCTGCACACCTAAGCGTTCACCATTACCAAAATGCGCTTCTATCATGTGACCAAGGTAATGAATGGCGATTACAAAATGGTTAAAGCCCTCTAGTTTAGCGCGCTCAATAATGTGCTCTAGCATGGGCTTTCCTGCAATAGGCAATAAAGGTTTTGGGCAGTTTTCGGTATGGGGGAGTAACCTCGTGCCCAAGCCTCCCGCCATAATTACCATAATGTTCGGGCGCATTGGTGGCGTAGTTATTTCATCCCACAAGTGCAACCCTACAATATGATGTTGCTCATCCACCATAGGGATCTGCTGAATTTTGTTGGCTACCATTAACTGCATCACCATCTCACGACTCATCTCAGGCGGCACCACCAGCGCATTGCGATGAATGATGCTGGTCAAGGGGCTGTTCATATCCAGCCCCTTGAGTAAGCCGCGTCGGATATCGCCATCAGAAATAGTGCCTTCCAAAACGCCAGTTTCATTGGCTACCAAAACAATCTTGATTGCTACTAGATCAAGGTTACGGACGGCTTGAGCAATTGTAGCGCTAGCTGGCAATATTGCTTGATGCCAAATTTGTTCAGAAGGGTTCAATTAGTTAGTTCCGCTATTACTATCAATGGGTAAATCATAAAAGGTTTTTTTAACGATGCCATCTAATGGATAGCTCTTAAGTGTGCTGACTACTTTTGCACTTGCGCCACCTTCACCATAAGGATTAATCACTTTCTGCAATCTCAATTGAAAGTCTTGAGAATAAAGCTGCACCAAAGCCGTTACGATACTATTTCGCGTTGGTTCGCAATTAATAACACTGTTTGCTTGTAAGCGCCCGCGTTGGCGGGCGCCGATATTAATGGTGCCTTTTTTAAAGCTAGGTACCTCTGTCAGGCCGCTGGATGAGTTGCCTACAACCCCATCCACCTGCGCAATACATGACAGATAGCGCAACTGACCCAGTGATGTATAGGCACGCGCATTTGTATGTTCGGCAACAAAATTCCGCACCATTTTAATCAGCGCTCGGCCATCGGTATCTGCATTGGGCAGAGTGAATATCAATTGCGTATCTTTGAGTGTTGCAAGGGCAGCAAGTAGCTCTTCCATTTGCTTTTTAGCTGTGGCTATTTCTAATGTCACCGGGTGAAAGGTAATCAGTAGATTTTTGGAGCCCAGTTTAAAATCAAGTGAGGCCTCTAAGTCAGGCCTTGTTAGCAGTTGCATGCGTTTGATATTATCGATGCCTAAGCCACCCACTAAAAATAAACGTTCTGGTTGCTCGCCTAGCTGAATCACGCGCTGACGATACGCTTCAGTTGCAACGAAGTGTAGTTGTGACATTTTGGTAATAGAATGCCTAAGCGCTTCATCAAAAACGCCTTCCGTAGTCTCACCACCATGCAAATGTGCCACTGGGATACGCGCCACTAATGCGGCAGATACTGCAGCGAATATTTCAAACCGGTCACCCAATACCACAATTAAATCTGGCTGCAATTCATGCAAAGCATCAGCAAAACCTATCATCCCTAGACCCATCGATTTTGCGATGCCAACTGATGTATCAGAACTTGTAAGCATTTCCACCCTACGGTCAATCTTAAAACCATCTTGCTCAATTGCTTTGTATGTAAGACCAAATTCTGGTGATAGGTGCATGCCTGTTGCAATTATTTGTAGTGTGAGCTCATTGTCATCTTTAATGCTTTGCATGACCCAACGTAGCAAGCCATATTCAGCGCGGGTGCCGGTGATGATGCAGATCTTTCTCATAAGTCGATTAACTCGTCCTCAATGAAATCGCGCGAAGCCTTCTTGCCCAACACTTCATCCCAGCGCATGGGTGAAATGCCGTTGCCGGGGCGCTTAACAGTAAGGTTTTCAGAAGTAAATACCTCACCAGCTTTAATTACACGACTGGCAACTAATGATTTACGTACAACTATCTTGTTTCTAGCTTCGGCAGGGGTTAGGCGTTTAATACCATCGCCTAGGGCTACTTCTATATTGCGTATGGCGGTTACCATAGCCGTAAGTTCCTCTGGCTCTAGACTAGTCAGGTGGTCAGGGCCAGGTAAGTTACGGTCAAGCGTGAAATGTTTTTCAATTACAGCAGCACCCATCGCGACAGCGGCAATAGAGACTTCTATGCCTTGCGTGTGGTCAGAGTATCCCACCGCTACGCCAAAAGCCGATTTAATACTTTGCATGGTGCGCAAACTAACCTCATTCATAGGTGTTGGGTATTCAGTCGTGCAGTGCAACACCGTCAGCTTACTTCGTGGCGTTCCGGCGTGTTCTAACACCTCAATTGCTGCTTCAACATCACCCATGGTGGCCATGCCGGTTGAGAGAATAACGGTTTTGCCAAGTTGGCCAATGTGCCGCAAATACGGCAGATTAGTTATTTCACCTGAGGGTATTTTGAAACACTCTTGACCAAGGCTAACCAATAAATCTACACTTTCAATGTCAAAACCGGTAGACAAAAAAACTATATTACGAGTTTTACAATAAATAATCAGTTCATGATGCATTGTCTCGGTCAGCTCTAAGCGTTGCAACATGCCGTGTTGCGTTTCTTCACTGTTAGTCGTTTGCGCTTGGTAGTCGGCTTTTTTAGCCGTACGCGTTACCAAACGATTAGCGTTAAAGGTCTGAAACTTAACAACATCTGCTCCCGCCGTGACTGCAGCATCAATCAACTGCTTTGCTAAATTAAGGTCGCCATTATGGTTAACACCTGCTTCAGCGATGATGAGTGTTCGATTTGTCATGGCTTAGCTTGCTCTGTAAAGCGATTGCTGTCATTCAAGCTATGCCTGACCGTTAAGCCCATACCCACCAAGCAGTTCTTTCCAATTGTAAGCCCTTCTTTAATTACACTGCCGCTGCCAATAAAACCACCCGTGCCTAGGGTTACATTCCCATTAAGAATCGCTCCGGTTGAAATGTGGCAGTGGTCTCCTATGTTTGTGTCGTGTTCAATTAATGCTCGATTATTAATGATACAGTTGTTACCGACGTTAGCACCGGCATTAACTATAGCTCCATGCATAACAATAGTGCCAGCACCTAATGTTGCGTGGCGTGAAACATGGGCAGTCGGTGCGATGATAATGGGCAATTGCAATCCGAGCTGCGTGACATATTGATAGAGGCGCATGCGCTGTTCTGCCGTTTTTATTTGTCCGATGGCAATTAAAGCGTATTGATAAATTTTGGCAAGCGCTGGCAAATCAGTGTCTGCGCCAATCACAGCATAACCTAAATGTTGCGTGTGTTGTTCCTCTTGCAAGCCTAACAAACCAGCAATTTGAAAGTGGTCTTGCTGCTCAATCACATCAATACATGAGCGAGCGTGACCACCAGCCCCAATCAAAATTAAAGTGGGTTTAGTCATTGGGAAGGAGAAACCAAGCCTGTGGACTACTAGGAATATTAATTATGCGCTGCGTGAGCGACTGTGCCATGGTCAGATCCATGCGTGGGCAAGCTTTAAACGGTGCCAATTCGTGCATCAATATCCATGCGGGGCGTGTCATAAAGCCTGCATCATTAGTGACTTTCAATAGAGCATCACGCTGGTCTGCATACTCAGTATCTAGTAACAGCGTTTGCAACCAGTAATTACTTTGGCATCGCGCGGGTTCACTCATTAGCTTGACTCCGGCCACCTGCGCAAAAGCCGACTGGTATCTCGCAAATAACGCTCTTTTAGCGGCAAGCTTGGCAGGCAATTGCTCTAATTGAGCACAACCCAAAGCAGCGTTTAGGTTGGGTAGGCGGTAGTTATAGCCAATTTCGTCGTGCCGAAACTCCCATGCGTGCGGTAATTTGGCTGTAGTGGTTAGGTGCTTAGCATGTCGCGCCAGTGCCGCATCGTTCGTTAAAATAGCGCCACCGCCACCGGTGGTGATGGTTTTATTGCCATTAAAACTCAATGTGCCAAACAGGCCAAAAGTGCCTGTGTGTTGCCCATGGTAATAACTACCTAATGATTCAGCTGCATCTTCTACCAACGCAATATTGAAATCTTGCGCAATCGCTAGCAAGCCATCCACATTAACTGGATGACCAAAGGCGTGCATCGGCACCAACGCACGTATCACGTGGCCAGTGGAACGGTTAACACATTGGCCAGACTGTTGCTCGGTATGACTCAGTAAATAGTCACGAAGTTTAACTGCATCTATACCCAGTGTAATAGCTTCACTATCCACGAAATGAGGCGTGGCATTGCAATAAGTTATGGCATTAGCGGTAGCAATAAAAGTAAGAGCAGGAACTAGCACTTCATCACCAGCTTTTACCCCTGCTAGCAACAAAGCAATATGTAATGCTGAAGTTCCATTAACCACAGATATTGCATATTTTGCGTGAGTAAAACTTACCAAATCAGCTTCAAAGCGATCAACAAATTTACCCACTGATGACACAAAGGTGGAATCTAAACATTCTTTAATGTATAGCCATTCATTACCATCAAAGCTAGGTTCATGCAGTGCTACAGGACCGGGACCGACGACCTCTTTTATAGCGCTAACAATATTTTCGGCAAGAGTTTTTATTTCAATCCGTTGGCTGGTAATAATTTTCATATATTATAAATATCAGCTTTATAGCATCGAGTATTATTGGGCTGAGAAAACCATTCAATGGTTTCTCTCAATCCACGCTCAAAGCCTTTAATGCCAGCATAGTTAGGCTTCCAATCAAAAAATTGTGTGGCTTTAGAGTTATCAGCCCATAAACGCTCAACTTCTGAATTATTTGGACGTATTCGCAATTCATCTGTAATAAATTCAACATCAGCATTCATAATCTTAGCTATCAAATGAGCTGTATCGCCAATTGAAATTTCAAAATTACTACCAAAAT
>Ga0214919_10003522_pt1 | contig 23576 bp, 22 predicted proteins | sample LL1503_MetaG_FD_177994 | JGI IMG/M metagenome (GOLD analysis project Ga0214919, IMG submission 177994) | Freshwater microbial communities from Lake Lanier, Atlanta, Georgia, United States - LL-1503 | ecosystem: Environmental > Aquatic > Freshwater > Lake | place: USA: Georgia | collected... | reverse complement strand
GCAGCGTGGCCGCACGCAAGGCGGTGTAAAGCTCTTTGCCCGATTGCCCCTCGCCCAGGGTGCGGTGGCCGCGAGGGGCCGGCGCGCTGATGCCGACCTGGTAGGCCGGCACCTGCTCGTTGCCAGAGTAGTAGAGAAATTTGTCTTTCGGTGGGTAGGAGGTTTTGTGCGCCGGCATGCGGGCGTCAAAGCGCAGACCTTGATCCTCGAGCCAGCGCAAATTGGCCACGCTGTCAGCGCAAAAGCGCGCAATCGTCGCTTCGCTGACCGCGCCTTGCACTTCCTTGGCCAGGTAGCGCGCCATGGCCTCGGGCGTGTCACTAAAACCCGCCTCTTGTTGGTAGGGCGTGCCGCCGCCGGCATAGACCACGCCGCCGGACAAGGTGCTGGCACCGCCGCCCTCAAAACGGTCGATCACCAAAACGCTGGCGCCTTGGCTGCGCGCCTCAATGGCCGCGCACGCACCTGCAGCGCCCCAGCCGATGACCAGTACGTCGGCGCTCTCGCTCCAGTCCAGGCTGTTGGCGTCTTCAACCAGCAGGGCAGGCTCCACCGGTGTGACGGTGGAGATGCGCCGGCTGGTGCTCATACGGCGCTGTCCAGCAAATCGGTCCGTTGTAAGGCCATGCTTTGGCCACGCAGGTGCGCAACGGCCCGCAGCGCAAAGGTCATGGCCGGGCCCAGCGTAGAGCCGGCGCCCGGGTAGGACGGGCCCATGACCGAGGCGGCGTTATTGCCCACGCAGTACAGGCCTTCGATGGGCTGGCCCTGGGTGTCGAGCACGCGGGCATCTTCGTCGGTCAGCAGGCCGCCTTTGGTGCCGATGTCGCCGGGCCAAAGCTGCATGGCGTAAAACGGGCCTTGGTCGATTGGGGCCAAATTCGGATTGGGGTGCACGTGGATGTCGCCGTAGTAGCGGTCAAAGCTGTTGCCGCCCCGGTCAAAGTCCAGGTCTTTGCCGGTTTGGGCAAACTGGCTCATGCGCGCCGCACTGGCAGCCAGGCCTTGCGGGTCAACGCCGATGTGCGCCGCCAGTTCTTGCAGGGTTTCGCCTTTCCAGTACACCTGGCCGAGCCAGCTTTTGCGCAGTCGGCTGTCGGGCACGGCGCTGGCCGGCATCATCGGGCCGATGGGGTACTTGGACCGAAAGCGCGCATCAAACACGATCCAGGCCGGAATGGCGCTGCCGGTTTTGGCGTGGTTGGCAAACATGGCTTGCTGGAACTCGGGGTAGGGCCCCGATTCATTGAGGAAGCGCTCGCCACGCCCATTGACCACCATGCAACCGGGCAGCGATCGCTCCACAAACATGGCCCGAAACTTTTCTTCCTTGGGGACGGCCAGCGTGGGTGCGCCCCAGGTGTGTTCCATCAGGTGCAGCTGCGCGCCTACGTCGGCACCGGCGCGGATGGCGTCGCCCGTGTTGGCGCCCGGGGGCGTGGCGGTCCAGGCCTGGTTGGTGGGTTGGGGCAGGTGGCGCTCGCGCATCTCTTGGTTGCGCTCGAATCCGCCTGCGGCCAGCAAAACGGCTTTGGCAGCCGAAATAGACTGGGTTTGCCCGTCACGCAGCACGGTGACGCCGCACACCCGGCCGTCTTTGTGTTGCAGAGACTGCAGCGTGGTCTCGGTCCAGATCGGGATATTACGCTTGCGCGCGGCCGTCAGCAGCCCGCCGACCAGGGCCTGGCCGCCGGTCAGGCGCCGGTCGCGGCGGGTTTTGTTGCGCCAGGGGTAGTCCAGAAAATAGCGCGCCATGATCCACATCAGCACCCATTTGGACTTGCGCTCGCGCGCCAGCATGGAGCGCGCCTCGAAGGCATTGATCTGCATGCGCCCCAAAATCAGCTGGCCTGGGTTGGTTGGGCGCAGCAGCTCCAGGCCTTGCAGGCCCAGGCGGCCGGCATTGAAATCGACCGGGTCCATGGTGCGCCCGCCGGGCAGCGCGCCTTCGGTGCCCGGGTAATAGTCCGAATACTGTGGCATGCAGCGGTAAGGCACGCCGATCTGCGCCAGCGTGCGCGCCAGGGTGCGCGCTGTTTCCACATAGGCCAGGATGCGCCGGTCGCTGGCCAGGCCGCGGGCGCAGCGCTTGACGTAGCCAAAGGCGGTGTCGGTGCTGTCTGGGATGCCGGCCTTGGCCATGTCGTCATTGACAGGAATCCAGATGCCACCACCTGACAGCGCCGAGGTGCCGCCAACCAAGTTGGTTTTTTCAATCACCAAAGGGCGCAGGCCGCCGTCGTGGGCGGCAATGGCTGCGAGCAGGGCGCCCGCGCCCGACCCGACCACGATAAGGTCGTAATCCATGGCGGGGCCGGTCAGACGAAGGGGTCGGTATTGGGCATGCCCAGCATGACCGAGCCGTGGGCGCGCGCAAAAGCGTCGGCATTGTTGGCGATGTGGCCGCGCGCCACATGCAAATCCCTAAACAGACGCTCAATCGGATTGGTTTTGAACACACCGCCTGCCGCGCAGGCGCGCATGATCTCGTTCACCGCCTCGGCACACAGTTTGGGCACGATGGCCGACTGGGCGCGTTGCATCAGACGCTCTTCGACGGGCATTTTTTCTTGGCTTTGGGCGCAGTCGACCACGCGCTGGTAGTTGCGCAGCAGCACCAGGCGCAGCTGGTCGGTGAGCATCATGGCTTGGCTGACGGCCATTTGGGCGTTGACGTCCTCGGCCGTCTTGGAGCCGTGTTTGCCCACAAAGCTGGCCGCGCGCTGGCGAAAGCTGGCAATCGCGCCCTCGGTGGCACCAATGCAGGCGGTGGAAACCGCGCGCTGGAACACCTGCGTAAACGGAATGCGGTAGAGCCAGCCTGGGTTGGTCGCCCGGCCCGGGCAGCCCGCGTCGCTGTGGTCGTTGGTGCGCTGCGTGCGGTGCTCGGGGACGAAGGCGTCTTTGATGACGATTTCGTGGCTGCCGGTGGCGCGCAGGCCCAGCACGTCAAAGTTCTTGACGACCTGGTAATCGGCCTTGGGCAGCAAAAAGGTGCAGTGCTCGATCTCGCCCGAGCCATCCTTTTTGGGCAGCAAGCCGCCCAGCAAAATCCAGTCGCAAAACTCCACGCCGCTGCTCCAGCTCCAATGGCCGCTAAAGCGGTAGCCGCCTTCCACCGGCTCGGCCTTGCCCACAGGCATGTAGGTCGAGGCGGTCAGGATGGTGGCGTCTTGGCCCCACACCTCTTGCTGCGCCTGCTCAGGAAAGAGCGGAATCTGCCAGTTGTGCACGCCCACCACGCCATAAACCCAGGCGGTAGCCATGCAGCCTTCGGCCAGGGCCATTTGAACTTGGTAGAAAACCCGGGGGTCCATCTCGTAGCCACCCCAGCGCTTGGGCTGCAGGACCTTGAAAAAACCGGCCTCTTTCATCTCGGCGATGGTGTCGGCCGAAATCAGCCCGGCGTCCTCGTTGGCGCGGGCGCGCGCTGCCAGGGTGGGGATCATGGCACGGGCCCGTTCGATCAGGGTTTGGGCCAAGGGGGTCAGGTAGTCGTCGGTGATGGCGTGCATGGTGGGTCTCCGGGTGCGGCGCAGGGGGCGCTGCGGTCTACTAAGGGCCTGCGAGATCATTGTCCCGTGTTGCGAGTATCCGTAGCCGGGGTGTTGTCAATCATCGTCCAATCAGACTAATGGGGACGGGCGGCGCTGCGCGTTTCTAGTCCGAGTGAGGGATTGCAGGGCCGCTGGCCCTGGGCATGCTTGGCGCTACAGTCCCAGGCCAAAGGCCGGACAACTTGGAGACACCGCCGTGCAAACCGCCCCCTCGAGCTTTGACCCCCGCGACTTTCGCCGCGCACTGGGCACGTTTGCGACCGGTGTGACCATCGTCACCGCACGCGCCCCGGACGGCATGCCCGTGGGCATCACGGCCAATAGCTTCAATTCGGTATCGCTGCAGCCGCCCATGGTGCTGTGGAGCCTGGCCAATACAGCGCGCACCCGCGAGGTCTTTCGCACCAGCACGCACTGGAATGTGCATATTCTGTCCAATGCGCAAGAGCATCTGTCCAACCGCTTTGCCCGCGCTGGCGAGGACAAGTTTGCCGGCCTGGCACTGGACGAATCAGCCTTTGGCGCACCCTTGCTGCAAGGCTGTAGCGCCCGCTTTGAGTGCCGTGGCGCCTTCCAGTACGAGGGCGGCGACCACACGATTTTTGTGGGCGAAGTAGTGGCCTATGACAGCTGCGCCTTGCCGCCACTTTTGTACCTGACGGGCGAATACGCCCTGGCCTCGCGCAAAGCGGCGCCGGTGTCGACCGAGCCACAGGCCGATATGGCCGGCGCTTCGTATTCCGAGGACTTGCTGGGCTATTTGCTGGGGCGGGCGCATTTCCAGTTTATGCACCATTTGCGCCCGGCGCTGCAGGCCTACCAGCTCAGCGATGCGGATTTCTTTGTGCTGTCCTTGCTCAGCGTGCGCTCTCCCTTGTCTGAGGCCGATTTGGCAGCCTACCTTAGCTACACAGGTGTGCATTTCGATGCAGCTTTGTGCCAGGCCATGGTGGCCCGCCAGCTGCTCCAGGCCGCGCCGCAGGAGGCGGGCCAGGCGAGCCGCTGGCAAGCGAGCGCGCACGGGCGCCAAGCCATTGCGGCCGTGCTGGCGCTGGCCACGCAAGCCGAGGAGGCTTTGGTAGCGCGCCTGGGCGAGATCGAGGCCGCTGCGCTGCGCAATTTGCTCAAACACCAGATTTTGGCCACCGACCCCGGCCTGCCCAAGCTTTGGCGCTCGCCCACCGCGCCTTGAGTTTGCCCTCTATTCATTGACCAGGAGCTCTGCATGACGTCCCCTTTTTCTATCCCCGAAGGCCACTATGTGGATATCGCACCAGTGGCCGGTGCTGCCCAGCGCGTGCACTACCACGACCAAGGCAGTGGCGAAGTGGTGATCTTTTTGCATGGCGCGGGTGGCGGTGCCAGTGGCTACAGCAATTTCAAAGGCAATTACCCGGCCTTTGCAGCAGCGGGTTTTCGTACCATCGTGCCCGATTTGCTGGGCTATGGCCTGTCGAGCAAGCCCGATATCCCGCAGTACGACCTGGACTTCTTTGTCGCTGGCGTCAAAGGGCTGGTCGACGCGCTGGGGCTGAAAAAAGTTACTCTGCTGGGCAACTCCTTGGGCGGCGCGGTTGCCCTGGGGTATGCGCTGGCGCACCCCGAGGATGTCAGCCGGCTTATTTTGATGGCCCCTGGTGGCGTGGAAGACCTGGACACCTATTTGGCCATGCCCGGTGTGGCCAATATGTTCAAGGTCTACCAGTCGGGTAAAACCGGCGCCGAGGCCATGCGTGCCGTGATGACCATGCAGCTGTTTGACTCGAGCCTGCTGACCGACGACATCATTAACGAGCGTGCGCCGATTGCCGCGACGCAAACGCAGGCAGCCCGCTCCATCCTCAAGGTGCGCAATATGACCACCGAGTTGCACGCGCTGCGCTGCCCGGTGTTTGGCTTTTGGGGCGTGAATGACCAGTTCAATCCGGTTGGCGGCGCCATGAAAGTGGTGGACAACTGCCCGCAAGCGCGCATGATCTTGGTGAACCAATGTGGCCATTGGGTGCAGGTGGAGCACCGCGATATGTTTAACCGCGCCTGCATCGATTTTTTGCAAAAGGGATAAGCCATGGACACAGCGCTGATCCAAACCTTGGGCGACGAGCTGTTTGCCGCCTTGCGCGCCTGCCGTACCGTCGAGCCGCTGAGCAACCGCCACCCCGAAATCCAGGTAGAGGATGCTTACCAAATCTCGCTGCACATGCTGCAGCGCCGCCTAGCCGACGGGGAGCACGTGGTGGGCAAAAAGATTGGGGTCACTTCCAAAGCGGTGCAGGACATGCTGGGCGTGTTTCAGCCCGACTTTGGCTTTTTGACCAACACCATGCAGGTGGCCAATGAACAGACGCTGTCGCTGCAGCATGACAAGCTCATCCAGCCGCGCGCCGAGGCCGAGATCGCCTTCATGCTCAAAGCGGATCTGCAGGGCCCGGGCGTAACGTTGCATGATGTGCTGGCCGCGACCGACTGGGTGGCGCCCTGTTTTGAGATCGTTGATTCGCGCATCCGCGACTGGAAAATCAAGATTGGCGATACCGTGTCCGATAACGCGTCCTGTGGTGTGTTTGTGATCGGCGATGCGCGCATCGACCCGCAGGCGCTGGACCTGGCGCAAGCGGCCATGGTCATGACCAAAAACGGCGAAGTCGTCGCCCGCGGCCTGGGTTCGGCGGTCCAAGGCCACCCGGCACAAGCCGTCGCCTGGCTGGCCGACACCCTGGGCGCTTATGGCATTGCGTTTAAGGCCGGGGAGATCATCCTGTCGGGCTCGCTGGGGCCTTTGTTCCCGGCCGCACCGGGCGACAGCTTTTGGATGGAGATTGCGGGCATGGGGGAGTGCAGGGTGCAGTTTGCGGCTTAGGGCACTCGCTTGCCGATTGCACCATGCAGCGCATGATGCGTCTGCCTCAAATCATGCTTTTTCGTTTGTTCTCTATCTGGATGCGCAAGGCCGCCATCATCAGTTCGGCGTTGGCTAAATAAGGATTGACCTTGCTGGCGCGTTCCATCAACTCCAGGGCGCGCTCGGGTTGGTTGCGCTCGGCCAGCATCTGCGCATACCCCACCAAAGCGCCAAAGTGCTGAGGAAGCCTCTTGATGACTTCTTCGCAATCTTGCATGGACAAGTCATATTCGCCTGACCGGTAGTAAATCGTGGCACGCTTGTTCCAGGCTTCGGCGAATGCGGGTCGCTTCGCAATAATGGCGTTAAACACTTGGATCGCCTTTGGCATATCGCCATCCTGCATACGGTCCAAGCCCTCTTGGTACAGCTTGTCAATAGCGGCATCGCCCGATTTGCCCCACAGTTGCCAGACCGTGGCCAGCGCCACTTGCCGAACCGCAGGTTCTGCATCGCCAAGCAAAGGATACACCTCGCTGGCATTCTTGGCGGTGCCAAGCTTGAGTAACTGCTGCATACCCTGGATCCGCCGTTGCGGTTCGGCATGGCTGAGCGCCTTTCGGGCCTGCTGATAATTGAGTGTATCTTTGTTGGCGGCGTGCCCAAGGTTGGTGGCGACCAACATGAAGGCGAGCGCTAGACGACTCATCAGAGGCAGGATGCGGCTTAAAGGACTTAACACAACAGGTCTCCAGAAAGTTGATGATCCAAGCTTACCTGAGCCTTCAGGTTGGCTTAGCGATGAGTTCGATGAATACTCTCTCTGCCAAAACGTTGCCTGTTCGGCATCAGTCCAGCCAGTTTTGCACTTTCAAGCCTTTGACCCGGCCGAAGTCTTTGGGGTTGTTGGTCACAGTGACGGTGCCTAGGCTGCGTGCGCGTGCTTTGCCAATGCGAGCCGGTTTGTATTTCCATGGCAAATTGCCGGCGCATGGGACCGGGTGCGTGGGTACAGGCTCATTCACCCAGTCCCGAGCGCAGCCTTTCAGCGTTGGCCTTTAGCGCTCCCAGCCTTGTATACAAATGCGCGCCCGGACAGACGGTTTGGCTGGAATAGTCCAGGTGGGTGGCGATTTTGTCGCTGCCCAGTTGGAACTGGTTTTGCAGCCGCGCCAGCAGCCAGGCGGTGGCTTGCATCTGGGCTTCGGTAGGGTACTGCACCTCAAAATTACCCAGCAGCATGAGCAGCGCGTGGCCTTGTGGCTGGTATTCGGTATTGGTGTCACCCGGAATTTGCCAGGGGCGTGCGGCGTAGACGGTACCGTCAGGGGCGACGATGTAGTGGTACGGGATATCGCTCCAGCCCTTGATGCCGCGCGACCAGTTTTGCAGACGCACCAGGTAGGCGGGTACTGAAGCCGCGGGATCCCAGATTTCGCCCTGGTGGTGGATGGTGAGGTGGCTGATGGTTTGCGCCCGCGCAGGCAGGGGCGTGGGTGTGCCGCCCCATTGCGCCACAGATACGATGGTGGGCTGCGGGCCTACAGCCAAAGGGCCTGGGCTGCTGCAACTGGTCAGCGAGATGCCCCAAGCGGGCAGGGCGCAAAGAAGGCGGCGGCGGGTGAACATAGACGCGGGTATACCAAAGTTAGGATCACCCCATGCAAAACATGCACTGCACCCTGCTTACAGAGCGGCTAGCGCTTTTGCCGGCCCACCCTGATTTAGCCCCGCAAGTGATCGATTTTTACGCCCGTAACGACGCCCACTTGGCGCCCTGGAGTCCGCCCTGGCCCGAGGATCCGCAGACTCTGGCGTTTCAGCGCGCCCGCTTAGCCAAAGGCCAAGCCGAAGCGGCGGCGGGCACAGGCTTGCGCTGGTGGTTGTGCCTGCGCGGGCAGCCCGAGGTCTTGTTGGGCAACATCGCACTGAGCGCCATCGCCCGTGGCCCCTTCCAAAATGCCTTGATGGGCTATGGCCTGGACGGGCAAGCGCAGGGCCAGGGCCTGATGCGCGAGGCATTGAAGGCCGTGCTGGCGCACGCGTTTTCGCCAGCGGTAATGCTGCACCGTGTTCAGGCCAATGTGCGACCCGAAAACGTGCGCAGCCTGCGCCTGTTAGAACAAGCGGGCTTCGAGCGCGAAGGCTTCGCCCGCGGATACCTGTTTATTGACGGCGCTTGGCGCGACCACATCATGTTGGCCATTCGCAACCCGGGATTCAGTGGTACGCTGACCTGAGCGGTCGCGTCCCGCTTCCTGTCATTACTGCGCCGATTGCTCTGGCTGCCAAAACTGGTACAGCACCGCCGGCAAAACCGAGCAGACTGCTGCCAGCGCCAGCACCGCAGAGACCGAGGAGCCGGCGATCAGCTGCCCCGCCACACCCGGGCCCACCATAGAGCTGAGCGCAAATACCGCCGGAATCAGCACCACGGCGCGCCCTGTTGGGTCGGCGCGTGCGATCAGCGCAGCCTGGAACACGCAGCCGCAGGTAAAGGCAAATTCCCAAATCCAGGCGCCCAGGGCGAAGGGCACAAAAGTTTTGCCGTTATCGAGCAAAGCCAGGCCGAGCAAAATCACTGCCAGCACCAGCCAGAAAGGCCGCCGTGGTCCCAGGCGTTCACCAAAAAAGGCCACGCTAAAGGCCGCAGCGCCGCCCAGCAGTTTTAGGACGGCAAAGACCGTTCCCATTTGCGCCGCCTCAATGGCCAGTCCTTTGCCGATGCGCTCTAAAAAGGCCCACAAGGCAATATTGCCCGCGAGGAAAACAAAGAACACGCCCAGCGTCAACCATGCACGCGCTGGCATGGGTGGGCGTTCACCGCTTTCGGTGGTGACCGGCACCAGCGGATGCTGCGGCACCCAAAAGGCGGAAATCCCCAGCACCGCCACCACGCCGGCCAAGGCCAGCGCCGCACCGGGGTATTGGTATTGCGCAATCACCAAGGGTGGCAGGCCAAAGAGCACGGCGGCGGTGACCGACAGCTCCACGCCCTGGCGGGTACCAAAGGCCTGTACTTTGTTGGGCAGGTCCGACAGGATGCGCATGCCCAGGCAGGTCATGGTCGAGGCGAAAAAGCCGATCAAAGCCCACATCACATACAGCGGCACCACTTCTTGCTCGCGTGCACTCAGGGCGAATGAAGCGGCCGTGCCAAACGCACTGATCACGGTCAGGGTGCGCCAGTTCAGGCGATCCATCCAAAAGGGCGCGCCCAGCGTGCCCACCAAATAGCCAGCAAAGCAGATGGAGCCAATCATGCCCACCACCTGCGGCTCCAGGGCAAATGAGTCGGCCAGGCTGCCGAGCAACACGGGCAGGGCATTAAACGGCAGGCCGCCGATGGTCGAGGCCAGGCTGGCGGCCAGCACAAAGGCAAACATGCCGCCTGCGGGCACGGGGTGGTGGTTCATGGTTGTCTCCTTGGGGTTTTTATGGTGGCTTACATGTACAAAATAAGCAGGTCATTGATGACCGACGGGCGCTCTTGGCCGACGACATGGATGTTGATCTCCATGGTCAGCTGCATGCCGCTTTTGACCGCCTGCACTGCCTTGACCCGGCAGCGCGCGTGGATGCGGCAGCCCGAGGGCACGGGGTTAGCAAAGCGCAGCCGGTCCGATCCGTAATTGACCATATTGTTGGAGCCGGTAATTTCGTAGTCCAGCGGCAACTGCAAGCGGCTGATCAGCACCTGCACCAGGAAGCCTTGGGCGATGGTGGTGCCAAACGGGCTGTCGGTGCGCGCCTTGGCTGCGTCGGTATGGATCCAGTAGTCGTCGCCACTCAGGGCGGCAAATTGGTCGATGAGCGCCTGGGTCACTTCAATCTGGTTGGACCATTCTGAAAAAGCATCACTTACCAGCGACTGCATGGCCGCGCTGTCTTTGCAGGAAATTTGTCGGCGCACCACCGGGGCTACCGGTGCTGGGCTTGGGGCTGCTGGGGCATCGTCTCGCAACACGGTGGGTGCGGCGCTGTCCACGGCCGTGTAGCGCAACAACACGTGGCTGCCCGGGCGCTCGTCAAATACCGGGCGCAAAGCCTGGCCAATGCGAATGTCGGCTGGCTCCATGCCCACCAGTGTGGTGTTGATGTGCACGCCCTCGGCCAGCTCCACCACGGCCAACAACTGCGGCATTTCGTTGGTGAATTCGGGCAGCGTAGGTACCCTCGCTACGGTAAAGCTGTACAGCGTGGCCGCGCCACTGACGCTGCGCCACTGCAGGCTGCGCGAGCCGCAGTGCGGGCAATGGGTGCGCGGGAAAAAAATCCAGTGGTCTTGGTCGCACTGCTGAATGCGCACGGTGTGCGCGCGTAAGCCATCCCAAAACGGCGCCGAAATCTCGGTGACCTGGGGCAGGGGTTTGTTCCAGGCCATGCTCAGGCGCCTTCCAAAATCAGGGCACCTTGCTCGCTCATCACGCCGCCGGTGCCAGAGACATAGGCCAGGTCATGGCGCGCCAATTGGCGTGTGCCGGCGCGGCCCTGGATTTGCTGCATGGCTTCGATGACCTGCGTCATGCCCCCGGCGCTGCCGGTTTGGCCAAAGCTCAGTTGCCCGCCGTGGGTGTTCATCGGGAAGTTGCCGTTGAAAGTGAAATCATGCTCGCGCAAAAACTGCAGGCCTTCGCCTTTGCGGCAAAAGCCAGCGTCCTCGAGCGTGAGCAGCACGGTGATGGTGTAGCAGTCGTAAATCTGCGCCATGTGCATATCTTGGGGCGTGCGCCCGGCCATGGCAAAAGCGCGCCGAGAGGCCGGGCCAATCGGCGTGGCCAGCATGTCGGCCGCGTAGGTGGGCGATTTGGAGTGGATGTGCTCGCCGCACCCGGTGACCTTCACGGCGCGGTGGCGGCAGTGGGCCGCTTTGTCGGCGCGGGTAAGCACCATGGCGCCGCCACCGGCCACGGGCATCACGATTTCAAGCATCCGCAGCGGCTCGGCCACCATGCGCGAGGCCAGCACATCGTCCACCGTGATGGCTTGGCCGTAAAACATGGCTTGCGGGTTGTGGCAGGCGTTAAACCGTTGGTCCACCGCAATACGGGCCAGCGCAGCTGCGTCATAGCCGTGGATGGCGGCGTAGCGCTGGGCGATCATGGCGTAGCCGGTGTTTTGGGCCATGTGGCCGTAGGGCAGGTCCATTTCGGCCTCGGGGGCGCCAAAGCGGGTACTGTGCCCGCCAAAGCGCGAAGCGCGCATGACCTGCGCGGCATGGTCGTCATCGGGTGCCGTGGGCGCCATGCGCGAGGGGATGACGCACACCACGGTGTCGCACATGCCCATTTCGATGGCCGCCGCAGCGCGCCAGACCATGCCGACCGAACTGGCACCACCCAAATCCACCACTTCGGCAAAGTTCAGGCGCACTCCCAGGTATTCGCCGGCCATGGCGGGCACAAACATGCTCGCCTCGTGGAACTGCGGGCCCAGCGTGATAAGACCGTCCACGTCGGACAGCGACAGGCCGGCGTCGTTCAGCGCCTGCGTGGCCAGGTCAGCGACTTGCTCGAGGTGGAACATGCGCGGCGCGCTGGCGTATTTTTCAGGTCGGTATTGCGCGGCGCCTACCAGCGCCGCTTGCCCTCTAAGTCCCATGAGATCCTTTGTATGCAATGACATGCAGACTGCATTGTGCTTAGGCGGGCCGTCTGACCCATCGTCCAAGGGGACTAGCCGGGCACGCGGGCGCTTAGTCTGTGGCGCTGAGCCAGGCCACGCTGTTGAGGAACAGGCGAACCAGTTCGGTCTGGCGGCGCACGCCGGTTTTGGAAAAAATCGAGCGCAAATGGGCGCGGGCGGTGTTGCGCCGGATGCCCAGCACCTCGGCGGCCTCTTCTAGCGACAGGCCGTTGGCCATCTGGATGGCCAGCGCTGTCTCGGCGGGGGTCAGCTGAAAAAGTTGCTGCGCCAGGCGTACCGGCGGGTCCACTTTGCCCTCGGCGTCGCGCACAAATACGGCCACGCTGGGGCGCTGCTTGCCCTCGGTCCACTGGTCCGAGGAAATGCTCTGCACGATCAGCCCCCAGCTGAGCTTGCCGCTGGGGCGGCTGACCGACATGGCCTCGGTCAAGGTGACTTTGGCCGCATGGGGATGCTCCAGCGCCTCGCGCACCAGGCCGTGCAGCTTGCGGTTTTCATTGGCGTAGCTGGCTTCGAGCTGCTGGTCCACCACGCGCAGGCCGTCTTGCAGGTCCAAAATCGCCTTGCCGGCCGAGTTGGACTCTATGACCAGCCCGTTTTGGTCCAGGATGACCACGCCCACCATCATTTGCGCCATGGCGTGGTGGTAGAGCGTGCTGACTTTGCGGTCCTGGTTGATCGACAAGTGCAAATTCAGCGCCCGCTTGATGTGCGGAATGATCAGCCGGCAAAAATCAATGTCTGACTTGGAAAAATCGGGCGCGGTCTCCGGGCGCGTCACCCGAAAGCCATACACCCCGCCGTTGCGGGTGGCGATGTCCGCCGCCAGCACATGGAACACGCCTTGGGGGGCGCAGTAGTCGCGGTAGTAGGTGGACTCGCGCCATTCGCGCTCGGAGAGCACATCGGTGACGGTGACCAGTTGGTCCGGCTTCATGCCAGTGAAAGGGCTCAGCGCGATGTAAGGGTTGCCTGGGTCCAGATTGGTCTGGTCGTTGCCGGCTGAAACAATCAGGCCCACGTCATTGGTGGTTTCGGTGCGCACGATCAGCGAGGCGTAGTTGGCATCCATTTCCAGGCGGATGGCCTCCAGGCAGGCCACCCAGCCCACCTCATCAAGCGCTGCATCGTAAATGGCGCCCAAAATATGGCTTAAAAGGTCGAGCGATCGACGCTCGTTCTGCAAAGTTGCCGGCATCTGATCTTCCAAAACGAATCGTAAGGCGTGCGCTCGGCGTAGCGTCGGCGCAGTATATCGTTGAGGCTTTGGCTCAGGCGATTTCAAAAAGCCCGGCAGCGCCCATGCCCCCGCCGATGCACATGCTGACCACGGCATAGCGAACCTTGCGCCGGCGCGCCTCCAGCAGGGCGTGGCCGACCAGCCGAGCGCCCGACATGCCAAAAGGGTGGCCGATGGCGATGGCGCCACCGTTGACATTGAGCCGATCGTCGGCGATGCCCAGGGTGTCGCGGCAGTGCAGCACCTGGCAGGCAAAGGCCTCGTTGATCTCCCACAGGCCAATGTCGGCCACCGTCAGGCCGTGGCGCTGCAGTAGTTTGGGAATGGCAAATACCGGGCCGATGCCCATTTCGTCGGCGCCGCAGCCAGCCACCGCCATGCCCCGGTAGGTGCCCAGGGGCGTAAGGCCGCGCTGGTGCGCCTGGCTGGCGCGCATCATGACGCAGGCGCTGGCGCCATCCGAGAGCTGCGAGGCATTGCCCGCCGTGATGAATTCGCCCGCGGGCGCCCAGGTGCCGCCTTTCCAGACCGGCGCCAGTTTGGCCAGGCTTTGGGCGCTGGTGTCGGCGCGGCTGCCTTCGTCTTGGCGCAGGGTGACGCTCTCGCTGCCGGTGACATTGCCTTCCTTGTCATAGAGCAGTTTGGTGGTGGTCAAGGGCACAATTTCTTCGTCAAACAGGCCTTGCGCTTGGGCCGCAGCGGTGCGTTGCTGGCTGCGTAGAGCGTAGTCGTCCTGGGCCTGGCGGCTGATCTGGTAGCGGCGGCTGACGATCTCGGCGGTCTCAATCATTTGGATATAGGCATCGGGCGCACGGTCGAGGACCGACTGAGATTGAGCGCGGTAGCCATTTTTATGCTTGTTTTGCACCAGTGAGATCGACTCCAGGCCACCGGCCACGGCTATGTCCATCTCGCCGGTCATGATGCCTTTGGCGGCGGTGGCGATGCTCATGAGGCCAGAGCTGCACATACGGTCTATCGTCATGCCGCTGACCGTGTCGGGCAGGCCGGCGGTGTAGACGCACAGACGGCCCAGGTTGTAGCCCTGGTTGCCTTGCTGTGCGGCGATGCCCAGTATTACGTCGTCAACCTCACGCCCTTCAACACCGGCTTTGGCTAGGGCGGCAGCTATCACATGGCCTCCAAGCACGGGGGCCTCGGTGTCGTTAAATGCGCCTCGGTAGGCTTTGCCAATCGGTGTGCGCGCGGTGGAGACGATGACGGCTTCGTGCAGGGACATGGTGGTGTTCTCGGAAATCTTTGTAATAGTCAGAAATACAGGCGGCTGATGGTGTCGGCCACGCAGCCGGGTTTGTGGGCGTTCTCTATCTCGACGGTGATACGCACCACCATGTGTACGCCACCGTCGGCCAAGGCCTTGGCCTCGGTCAGCAAACCCTGGCCCCGAACGCGCGCGCCCACCGGCACGGGCGCTGGAAAACGCACTTTGTCGCAGCCATAGTTCACGCCCATGCGCAGGCCTTCGTAGCGCACCAGTTGCGGCAAAAACAGGTTGGCCAAGGCCAGCGTCAAAAAGCCGTGTGCGATGCACACGCCAAAGGGCCCGGCTTGGGCACGCACCGGATCGACATGGATCCATTGGTGGTCGCCGGTGGCAGTAGCGAAAGTGTCGATGCGCTGTTGATCGATCAGCAGCCAGTCGGTGTGGCCCAGCGCCAAACCTTGCGCTTGCAGCACACTGTCCACCGAATGGAAGGTCACGGGGCTGTTCATGGTCAGGCCCGCTGCGAGCTGACCGAAATCACCTCGCCGGTCATGTACGAGGAGTAGTCGCTGGCCAAAAAAACCATCACGTTGGCCACTTCCCAGGGCTCGGCGGCGCGGCCAAAGGCTTCACGCGCCGACAGTTGGTCCAGCAGCTCCTGCGGCGCCGATTTTTTGAGGAAGGCGTGGATCGCAATCGAGGGCGCCACGGCGTTGATACGTATGCCAAACTCGGCCGCCTCCAAAGCGGCGCAGCGCGTCAGCGCCATCACGCCGGCTTTGGCCGCCGCGTAGTGCGCCTGCTCGGCCTGGGCGCGCCAGCCTAGCACCGACGCATTGTTAATGATGACGCCGCGCCCCCGTGGCTGCATGACCGCCAGCGCCGCGCGCATCATCCTAAAGGTGCCGGTCAGCGTCACGCCGATGACCTGGTCCCACTCCTGGTCTGCCATGTCCACCACTTTTTGGCTGGTGCCCAAGCCTGCGTTATTGACCAGCACGTCGATGCCGTCCATGGACTGGTCGGCCTCGCTGACCAAGGCGCTGACCTGGTCTTGCGCGCTGACATTGCACAGCCGGGTATAGACAGATTGCAAGCCGGTCTCGTCGCGGATGCTTTGGGCGGCAGCGGCCAGGCGCTTTTCGTGGACGTCGGAGATAAACAGGGCGCGGCAGCCTTCTTCGGCAGCGCGCTTGGCCATGGCAAAGCCGATGCCCGCGCCGGCTGCGGCAGTGACCAGCACGGATTTGCCGCGCAGCAGGCCATGGGGCGGAACGTAGGTGGGTGCGGTTTGCATAGGGGGTGATTTCCGAAAAAAGTGAAAAGGCGGCTCTGCGGCCTAGGCCGGCGGGCGCCGATGTGCCCAAGGGTGGGCCGCTTCAAGCTGTGCCGCCAGCGCCAGCAACAGGGCTTCTTGCCCGTAGCCGCCCGCAAAATGCGCGCCAAAAGGCATGCCTGCCACATTCCAGTGCAGTGGAACCGACATGGCCGGATGCCCGCTCATATTGAAAAGCGCGGTAAAAGGCGAGGCCATCATGGCCGACTGCACAAAGGACTCGTAGGGCTGGTCCAGCGACATGGCGCCCAAGGCCGGTGCCGGCGCCGCCGTGACCGGGCTCAAGATGACATCAAATTCTTCGAAGAACAAGTCCAGCGTGCGCCCGGCGGTGTCAAAGGCCTGGCGTGCCTGGAACACCTGTTCGGCCTTATAGCCTTGGGCCAGTTGCAGGCTGCGCCAGTTCAGGGGCTCGAACTCGTCTTCGCGCGCTTCGCGGCCCAGTGCGGCTTCGCGGGCGCGAACGCTGCTGAGCATGCCGGTGGCGGTTGCCACCCCCATGCCCTGGAACAAGTCTCCCACGGCCAGCGTGGGTTGCGCTACATCGACTTTGTGGCCCAGGGCCTCGCAGCATGCCGCGGCAAATTGTGTGGCGGCCAGGCAGTCGGGGTGCACCGTCATGCCAAAGGGGTTGTTGAGCATCAAGGCGATGCGCAGCGCGCGCGGTGGCTGGGCGATGGCCTGCAGCACATCGTGTTCGGGCGGGCGGGCGCGGCTGCCCGCCTCGGGGCCTTGGCTCAATTGCAGCAACAGCGCACTGTCACGCACGGTCCGGCTGATGACGTTTTGCGACGACAGGCCCATCCAGCCTTCCTGAATTTTGGGGCCCATGGGCACGCGTCCCCGGCTGGGTTTGAGTCCGAAAACGCCGCAGTGCGAGGCCGGAATACGGATGGAGCCGCCGCCATCGCTGGCATGGGCTACGGGCACGATGCCGCTGGCCACCGCCACGGCGGCGCCACCTGACGATCCGCCCGCGCTGATCTCGTGGTTCCAGGGGTTGCGCGTCAGGCCAAACAGGCGCGATTCGGTGGTTGCGGTTTGCCCAAACTCGGGCGAGGTGGTTTTGCCAAAAATATTCAGCCCGGCGGTGCGGTAACGCTGCACCAGGGTCGAGTCGTGGTCGGCCACAGCGTTTTTGAAAAATGCGCAGCCCTGGGTAGTGACCGTGCCCTCTAGTGCCAGACCCAGGTCTTTAAGCAAAAAGGGAACACCACTGAGCGGCGCCTGCTGTGCATCGGCTTGTCTTTGTGCTGCGCTTCGTTCGCTCAGGCGCGCGGCCTCGGCGCGGGCCATTTCGAAATGCGTCATGGCGATCGCGTTGAGCGGGCGGGCGCGCTCTAGGCGGGCGATGGCGGCCTCCAGTACTTCGCCGGGGTGCAGCGCACCATTGCGAATGAGGTCTGCTAAGCCGGTGGCATCGATCTGCTCGTAGTCGGGCAATGGCAAGGCACTGGGGGTAGGGGTGGGGGCCACTTAAGCGCCCCAAACGCGCTGCGCCGGCACGCCGCGTTCGACCAGCTGATCGATCACTGGGCCCAGCTCGCCGGGCAGCCAGCGGGCCTGCTTGTCGACGGTGGCATCGGTTCGCCAGCCATCGCACAGGGAAATGCGCCCGCCTTGGCTCTCAAAAACTTTGCCAGTGATGTGCGCCGAGGCGCTGCTACCCAGCCAGACGACCAGGGGCGCCACGTTGTCCGGGGCCCAGGCGTCAAAACTGCCGTCAATGGGGGCTTTAACGGTTTCTGGCATGGCGCTTTCGGTCATGGCCGTGCGGGCAGCCGGGGCAAGCGCGTTGGCGGTGACGCCGTAGCGCGCCATCTCCACGGCTTGCACCAAGGTGAGTGCAGCAATGCCGGCCTTGGCTGCGGCGTAGTTGGACTGGCCCACCGAGCCTTGCAGGCCCGCGCCCGAGCTGGTGTTGATGATGCGCGCATCGGGCCGCTGGCCCGCTTTGCTCAGGTCGCGCCAGTGGCGGCCCAAGGTGTTGGCCAGGCAAAAGTGACCTTTGAGGTGCACGCGCATGACCTGGTCCCAGTCGTCCTCGCTCAGGCTGATGAACATCCGGTCACGCAAGATACCTGCGTTATTGACCAGCACATGCAGCGCCCCGAAAGCCGCCAGGGCCTGCGCCACGATGGACTGCGCGCCCTGCATGCTGGTGATGTCATCGCTGTTGGCGACCGCGTGGCCGCCGAGCGCGCTGATCTCTTGCACCACCGCCTGCGCGGCGTCCATGCGGATGTCGTTGACCAGCACCTGCGCGCCCTCAGCCGCGAAGGCCAGGGCATAGGAGCGACCCAGGCCGCTGCCTGCGCCGGTGATGATGACGGAGCGGTTTTCGCAAAGCAGCATGGTTTTACAGTCTTTCCAAAATAGTCACATTGGCCTGGCCGCCGCCCTCGCACATGGTTTGCAGGCCGTAGCGGCCGCCGGTGCGCTCAAGTTCGTGCAACAAGGTAGTCATTAACTTGGCACCCGATGCGCCCAAAGGGTGGCCCAGCGCCAGGGCACCGCCGTTGACATTGGTGCGGGCATGGTCGTAACCGGTCTCGTGCAGCCAGGCCATAACCACCGAGGCAAAAGCCTCGTTGATTTCCACCAGGTCGATGTCTTGCATCTTCATGCCCGATTTTTTCAGGGCATGGGCGGTGGCGGCAATCGGTGCGGTCAGGTGCCAGATCGGATCGTCGGCGCGCACACTTAAGTGCGCAATGCGGGCGCGGGGCGTGAGCTTGTAGCGGTGCAGCGCGGCCTCCGACACGATCAGCAGCGCGCTGGCCGCGTCGCAGGTGCTGCTGGAAACGGCAGCGGTGATCTTGGGGTAGGTCGGGTCCACGGGCGCCAAGGTGGCGAGCTTGTCTAAGGTGCTGGCGCGTGCAGTTTCGTCCATGCGAAAGTCGCCATAGGGCAGGATTTCGCGGTCAAAGCGGCCCTCGGCCATGGCGCGCAAGGCCCGGTCGTGGCTTTCTTTGGCAAATATCTCCATGGCCTCGCGCGACAAATTCCAGTGGTCGGCGATGCGCTGGGCGGCGTAAAACTGGTTAACTGGCGCATTGCCAAAGCGCGCCTGCCAGCCAATGCTCTCGGCAAAGGGCGTGCTAAAGCCTAGCGGCTGACCGGCCAACATGGCCGAGCCGATCGGAATGCTGCTCATGGTTTGCACGCCGCCGGCGAGCACCACGTCTTGCGTTCCGCTCATGACGGCCTGGGCGGCAAAGTGCACCGCTTGCTGTGAGGAGCCACATTGACGGTCTACGGTTGTGCCGGGCACGCTCAAAGGCATGCCGGCGGCCAGCCAGGAGGTGCGGGCGATGTCGCCCGCCAGCGCGCCTATGGTGTCCACGCAGCCAAAGATGACATCGTCATAGTCGGCTGGCGGAATGTCGTTGCGCTCGACCAGCGCTTTGATGACATGGGCGCCCAAATCGGCGCCATGCACATGGGCCAGCGAGCCCCGGCGTTTTCCGGTGGGCGTGCGCAAGGCATCAACAATATAGGCTTGGGGCATGAAATACTTCGATTAAATGGGTTGGGCAAAGGCTATTGGGCGCGCGGGCGATTCGAGCAAGGCGCTGCACAGACGGGCCTGGTGGTATGCACGGTCGCCCCAGGCCGAATCCAGGGCCCAGGCGCGTTTCATGAACATTTGCAGGTCCACTTCCCAGGTGTAGCCCATGGCGCCGTGCACCTGAATGCCTTTGCGCGCTGCCAGCAAGGCGGCCTCGCCGCAGACCAGCTTGGCATGGGATACCAGCGCAGCCAGGCCCGGTTCGCCATGCTCTAGCGCATACACCGCACGGTAAAGCACCGGTTTGGCAAATTCGATTTTGGTCACCACATCGGCCAGGTGGTGTTTAACGGCCTGGAAGGAACCTATAGGTTTGCCAAACTGCGTGCGCTGGGCGGCGTAATCCACCGAGACATTAAGCATGCGTTGGGCCAAACCAATCAATTGGCCGGCCACGCACAACGCGCCGCGCTCTTGGGCCTGGTCCCACAGGGCCTGGCCGTCAGCGCCCGAAACGACCAAAGTGGCAGGGCTGGGTGTCCACTGCACAGCGCCTAGGCGGCGCGAGGCGTCGATGCTGCGGTGCTGCGTCACATGCACCGCGTCGCGCGCCACGGCGTGCAGTTCCAGACCTTGCGGTGTGGGGTGGGCGAGCAGCAACACGTCGGCCAGGTGTGCGTCGGCCACCAGCGGGTTGATCGGGTGGCCCAGCGCAATGCGGCAACTGCCGTCGGCAACGCGGGGCAGCCAGGCGCTGCGCAGGGCGTGGCTAGGGGGCAGGGCGCACAGCAGGCCGGTGGCGAGGTAGGCGGTATCGGCGAGCGAATCGGGGATGGCGAAGTAACCCAGCTCCTGGGTCATCAGCGCCCAAGCCACATCGCCCATGCCCAGGCCGCCTTCGGCTTCGGGTACCGACAGCGCGGTGAGACCTTGGGCTGCGATTTTGCTGCGCATCTCCGGCGAGCGGCCCGAATCGGTTTCCCAAATTTCGCGCAGCACTTCGGGGGCCGCTTCGGTCATGAGAAAACGGCTCACCGCGTCGCGAAACAGCAGTTCGTCTTTGCTGAAAGTGAAGTCCATGGTGGCGTCCCCGATCAGTTTTTGGGCAAGCCAAGCAAGCGCTCGGCGATGATGTTGCGCTGGATTTCGTTGCTACCGGCGTAAATCGGGCCGGCCTGGGCAAACAAAAATCCTTCGAGCCAGTCGTGTACCAGCGGGTCGTCGCACAGTTCGGCGCGCGCACCCAAAATGCGCATCGCCGTTTCATGCAGCAACAAGTCCAGCTCGGACCAGAAGATTTTGTTGGTGCTCGATTCGGCGCCGATCTTGGCGCCGCCTTGCAAGCGGCCCACCGTGTGGTAGGACGCCAGCGTGTAGGCCTGCGCGGCCATCCAGGCGCGCATCACGGCGTCGCGGATCGCGGGGTCGTGGGCCAGCGCGTCGCGCCGGCTTTGGTACAGGGCAATCAGTTTGTCGGCAGTGCGCTGGTAGCGTGCGGGCGAGCGCAGCAGCAAAGCGCGCTCAAACCCGGCCGTGGCCATGGCCACGCTCCAGCCTTGGCCTTCGGTGCCCAGGCGGTTCTCGACGGGCACTTGCACGTTGTCAAAAAATATCTCGGCAAAGGCTTCCTTGCCATTGAGCGCGCGGATCGGGCGGATGGTGATGCCCGGCGCGTCCAGTGGCACCAGCAAATAGCTCAGGCCATGGTGGCGGCTGGAGTCCGGGTCGCTGCGAAACAGGCCAAAAAGCCAGTTGGCAAACACGGCGCGGGTGGACCAGGTTTTTTGGCCGTTGAGCACATAGTGGTCGCCCGCCGCATTGAGCAGCGCGCGGCTGCTGATATTGGCCATGTCCGAGCCGGCATTGGGCTCGCTCCAGCCTTGGGCCCACATGTCCTCGCAGCGGGCCATGCGCGGTAAAAAGCGTTCTTTTTGCGCGGCAGTGCCAAACTCCATCAGCGTGGGTCCGAGCAGCAAAATGCCGTTTTGGTTGACACGCAGTGGGCCGTCGGCGCGGGCGTACTCTTCCTCAAACATCAGCCATTCAACGAGGTCGCTGCCGCGCCCGCCCAGGTCTTTGGGCCAGGTGACGCTGCTCCAGCCGCCTTGGGCTAGGCGTGCCTCCCATTGGCGGTGTTGTTCAAAGCCTTCGCGGGTGTCGTAGCTGGCCAGGGGCGCGCGCGGCGCGTTCGCCTCCAGCCACGTGCGCACTTCGGCGCGAAAAGCATTTTGTTCGGGGGTGTAACTGAGCTGCATGGCGGTCTCCTGGCCGGTCAGAACTTGGCGTCCCGCTTTTGGACGAAGGCCGCACGCGTTTCTGCCGAGTCGGGGCTCATGTAGGCTTGCAGCGTAAAGCCTTGTTCCCAGCGGTACTTGGCCTCCAGGTCGCCGTCCTCGATGCCGGTGAGCGCCTCTTTGGCAATGCGGATCATGGCCGGGCTCTTAGCGGCGATTTTGGCGGCGATGCCCATGGCGGTCTCGCGCAGATGGTCGGGCGCGACCACACGCTCAATAGCGCCTAGACGCAGTGCTTCGGACGCGCCAATCATCTCGCCGGTGAAAAACAAGTAGCGCGTTTTTTGGACGCCAAACATGCGCTGCAAATGGGCTGCACCGCCCATGGCGCCGCGGTCGACTTCGGGCAGGCCAAAGCTGGCGTTGTCCGCCGCGATGACAATGTCGGCCGCGCCGCACATGCCGATGCCCCCACCCAGTACAAAACCGTGTACCGCCACAATGACCGGCACCGGGTTGAGGTGGATGGCTTTGAAGGTGGCGTAGTTGCCCGCGTTCACCTGCACGATCAGGCTTGGGTCAGCGGCCAGCTCTTTAATGTCTACCCCTGCGCAAAAGCCCCGGCCTTGCGCTCGGATGACGATGACGCGCACCTCGGCGCGCCGGCCCAAGGCCTCGATCTCTGCGGCCAGGGCATACCAGCCAGCGCTGTTGAGGGCATTGACCGGCGGCGCGTCAAGAACGACTTCGGCCACGCCGTCGGCATGGACTGTGGAGGAAAAAGGTGTGGACATGGCGGCAAAGCTTTAGTTGGGGTGCGGCGCAGCGGCCGCAAAGAGGGCGGCGCGGCGGATTTGGGCCTGCGCCATGATGCCTGCGATGACTTGCTCGCACGATTGCAGCTCGCCGATGAGGGCGGCCACCTGGCCCGATGACATCACCCCTTGGGCGGGTGCGCCATCTACCATAGAGCGCTGCAGCAGCATAGGCGCGCTGGCGGCCATCACGGTTTGTGCGGCGCTGCCGGCGTCTTCGCGCAAGCCTTGCCAGAGCACGCGCAAGGCGTGGGCCAGGGTCATGCCGGTTTGGGCTTTCCACTGCAAAGCCAGTCGCAGCGCCAAGCCCAGGCGCTGCCAGGGCGGCGCACGCTCTAGCATGCTGAGGTATTCGTTGGGAATCATGCGCTGGGGCATGCCGTCGACGAGGTAGGAAATTTGGATTTTTTCGGGGTCACGCGCTTGCAGGTAGCGCTCCAGTGTTACGGCGGGCACGCCTGAATCGCTGGTCATCAAAAACCGTGTGCCCATGGCAATACCCTGGGCGCCATAGGCCAGCGCAGCTACCAGGCCGCGCCCGTCGTAAAAGCCACCAGCGGCCACGACCGGAACCGATACCGCGTCAACCACCTGCGGCAGCAGCAGCGTGGTAGGGACCGCGCCAGTGTGTCCACCGCCTTCACCGCCTTGGACGGTGACCACATTGGCACCCATCTCTACGGCTTTTTGCGCATGCTTGAGAGCGCCTACCGTCGGCATGCAGACGATACCGGCATCGCGCAGGCGGCCAATGGTTTTCTTATCCGGGCCGCGCCCGTAGCTCACGGCGCGCACTTTGTATTCAACAGCCAGGTCCAGCAGTTGCTGCGCGTTGGGCTGAAACATATGAAAGTTCAGGCCAAAGGGACGGTCTTGGGTGAGTGTTTTGACGCGCACAATCTCGGCTTCTATCTTGTCGGCGTCGATAGTGGCGCCGGCCAAAAATCCAAATCCCCCGGCATTGGTGGTGGCGGCGACCAGGTTGGAGCCGGCCACCCAGCCCATGGCCGTTTGGATGACGGGGTACTTGCAGCCCAGCAGCGCGCACAGGGGCGTATCAAAACCGTCGGGGGTACTCACGCCGCGCCGTCCTTTTTATTGGCCTGGACCATGGATTTTGCGTCGTGCCCGCCCAAATGGCCTGCGCCCAGTACCTGGCTGTGCGCGTGG
>Ga0214919_10003520_pt1 | contig 23586 bp, 23 predicted proteins | sample LL1503_MetaG_FD_177994 | JGI IMG/M metagenome (GOLD analysis project Ga0214919, IMG submission 177994) | Freshwater microbial communities from Lake Lanier, Atlanta, Georgia, United States - LL-1503 | ecosystem: Environmental > Aquatic > Freshwater > Lake | place: USA: Georgia | collected... | reverse complement strand
GCCAAGCCCGTGAAGTTCAAGCGAAGCGCCAAGCCCGTGAAGTTCAAGCGAAGCGCCAAGCCCGTGAAGTTCAAGCGAAGCGCCAAGCCCGTGAAGTTCAAGCGAAGCGCCAAGCCCGTGAAGTTCAAGCGAAGCGCCAAGCCCGTGAAGTTCATGCAAAGCGTCAAGCCCGTGAGGGTCATATACCAAATTAGCTTAAATATACTTCTCATATATATTGTCAAATTTGAATTTTTTAAATCTCAAAATTTACACATATAACTAGTACATTCTTTCACACACTTGACTGCTTTGTTGAAATGTCTCAAACCCCGGTTGTTCAGAATTGCGCTGGAGAAGAAACTGCGACCGAACTGGCGGCGGTAGAACTCCACCCTGTCGAAAGGAGCAAAAAACCCCCTGTTGTCAAGAAGTACTCCGACGGAAGCATCGCCGTGCCACTCCAGGGTGGCTTAAATCCTGCGTCTCTGTCGGAGTTCAGCGGTTGTCAGAACAAACTCATGAACGAATACAAAGAACTGAATGGGGTTTACAACACCTTTGAAACGCAGTTCAACAAGCTGAACAACAAAGCTGTGCAGTTGGAGAAAGTGCTTAGGCAGCTTGAGCTGACATATGCCAAGTTGAATCTACGACTCAATGCAGATCAAGATGCCTACTGCATATGCACCGATGTTGCTGAGAATGAAGCAAAGATGAAGGGTCTCATCGACTTGAACAAGCAAGTTCAAGATTCGTACGACGCCATGAACAAGGCAGGCAATGCTATGAACATTGTTGTCGACGAATGCAACCGAGTTGCAAAGCTGATGAATGCAGCTGGCGAGGCGGTCAACGCAGTTGCTGAATTGATTCTGTGAATCGAAAAGTATGATTATATTTTTTAGTTCTACTGAAAATAACTTATTTTAAATATATATAATTTTAATATGAGCTTCACAAAATACAGATCTGTTGGCGGTGCTATTTCAGATAGATATAATGAATTAATTAATGATCCATTACATGATCTAACTGATTCAGAAAATACACTTAAGGATGTATTGAGTTCGAATGAACAGTTTGATATTGGTAAATATGTATGTTTATTTGCAAACGAGTATACGGATATATTTACAGATATTTTGATTAATTATTCTAATGAAACACGACAAATCGCACATATTATTATAAGTAGTGATAGTTCATCTAAATTGATTAAACATTGTGAATTCTTAGTATCTGTTAGATTAATACAACTTGAAATTATCCCAATTATAGGAACTGGAAGTGTGGATTTTAATGAGATATTATGTGCATTACGAAAAAATACATGTCTTATATGTATTAATGCAGTTAATTCAGATACTGGATATATAAATAATATAGCTATAATTGGTGAAAAATGTAAGAAATATCATATCCCATTACATGTTGATGTAACTAATTATATTAATCTTAATATAATTGCACCATCTCTATTTAATATAGACTGTTTCACTGTAACATTTAATTTATCATGTATTCATGTGATTAAAAAAATGGTCTACGAAGGATATAATTTACATTATCCGATATCTAATAATATATACCGATTTGTATCCACATTTATAGAATATAATTTATTGATTAAGAATCGGAAATCATTAATATCAAGTTGCGTAGCTAAGAAGGAATATTTTATTAAAAAGTTATCAACTAATTTTAAAGTTATATATTTAACCCCAGATTTTGTTCTCGATCAAGAACAAATTATTTTAATATCAACACCTGCGAGTGAATCGGCTTATATTAGTTCTATATTAGCAATCTCAATTATTAAAAAAGATACAAATAATTTTAAACAATATATGGCTGACAATAATGTATTGATAGATGAATGTAGTGCACAATGTAAATATATTATCGCAACATATAAACTTCCTAATTTATATAGTATTTGTTTACAATATACTAAAACATCCGAAATAGATAAATTTATAGAATTACTAAAAAATTATATCTAATATAAACCTCATGTCATTTACTATCCTAAACATCATACCCGTTACTTCCTACAACACGCTTTGCAGTCTATTCGATCAACATCGTAGATACTGTACATGTGGTACAGCCATGAGGGTCAAGAATTGAGAATACTGTATTATATAATATACTCTTAGTATTTTTAACATAAAAACTGTAAAATTTGAATTGTTTAAATTTGAATTTTTTTACCCTCTATTTACTATACAATATATATACAAACATTAGCGATTAATCACCCCCCAGTCCACCCCCAGTCCACCCCCCAGTCGTATTAATCACCCAGTCGTCAAAACTTTCATCACAATGCCATTTGTGAATACGTTTATACATATGCTTAAAACGCAGGTCTTCAAGCCGGTCGTGCGGGCCGCGAGGGTCGCGGCAGTGTTTACGCCTTTGTGCGTTTCATATGCGAACGCGTGTGTGGTTTATTACATACCCACATCAGTGCAGCGCCCTCAGCGCCCTCAGGTACACTCAAACCGATTGAGTAATTCGATCATTACACAGTTAGTCAGTCAGTGAAATTCAATAATATGAATACTACGTTATTGAATTAAAAATTATTAAAAAATATTATTAGTTTAATATTTTTTACAAATCGCAAAGTATAAATGAGTAGTACGTTACTTGAGTTTTTTATAACACATAGCCCATCGGGTTGTAGGTTTTGTATTAACTAACCTAATTTGTAATCCGAATGACGGTTGTTCAATAGCACCTAAGTTTTTTAAAATGTCTTGTGTAAGTTTTTTTAGTGGATAATATTTGTTTTCTAACATATAATCTTCAATATATACAATTATCCATCCACCTGGTATTACAGCATTAAACATATCAGTTATATATGGCTTAAACATTTTCTCTTTCCAATCTTCATATTTTGGATACATTCCGATTGATTGTTCTTTTTCACCAATCTGACCCGGTAAAACATATTCTTCATAATTAAAATATGGTGGACTTGTAAGTGCAATATGAAACTTACTTTCTTCTTTTTTAAACCATGAAAATGGTTCAGTACGTACAGAAAAGTTTTGATCCGAAGTTGTAAACATCTTTATCATTTCTTTATAACAATCCTCTAAACGTGGATTAGGATCAAATCCGATATATGTTTTAATTCCTGCCGCGGCAGCACCTATTAAACGGTCTCCCCATCCTGATGACGGATCTAACATTACAACATCTGAGAGTTTAGATTTATCAAAAAGTGTCTCAAGTATCCATTTAACAAAAACTGGATTAAATGTATTACATTCTCGAGTTTGATTATAAATTTCTTCGCGTAACATATGTTTTGTAGCACCTTTTTTACCGGGTGCGATTTTATCCCATACTTCACGTGGTGTGGGTTTTAATCCGGCTCGACAATCTATTCGTACATCTTCGATAAAATGATTTGATATTGCGTCTACACTTAGATAATTATCTGGAAATGTACGAATTAATACAGATTCATTTTTTTGATTATTAAAAGTTTTATATTTTTTAATATTTTTAATCGTGTTAAACATAGTTAATGGAGATGGTAAAGAATATTTTAAATATGGAAAGTCATTACCGCCATATACATTAGACTTATCCGGTATTTTATATTTGCAATTAATTTTCCAATATTTACCTGTCATAGCAGTTAATATCATAGGATTACCTCTTGCTATATTATTTTTTGGCACATTTCGACTAATAACAGCACCTAATGCAATAATTGAACCTGAACCAATTGTTACATTTTTTAATATACTTGCTCTATGTCCTATCCAAACATTATTCTCAATAATAATACCTTTGGTTGGAGTATTTAATACATCTCCATCAATAGAGAATATAGGATGTGAGTCCGTATTTCTAAATACAACATCCTCAGATATTAAACAATTCTGTCCAATAATTATACTATTTATTTCATTATTTTCGGATAACATACATCCACCTAGTCCAGTTCCGGATATAAGTTTTGTATTATTATATATACGAGTGTTATCACCAATTTGAATAAGTCCATTTTTATATTTAATACGTATATCTACATCTTTTAATACTACATTTGATCCAATACGAATAATTGAATTATTTTCACTAAATGTTATTTTAGCATTACCTTTAGAATTATTACCAACATATATACAATTATTAGTCCCAGTATTGGTTATATCAAATTTTATTTTAGAATTTGATTGTTTATTTGTAGGATATACTAAATCAATATCATCACCCCCATCTTTGGTTAATTTTTTTAATTTAAGCTCATAACCTATTTGATTTGTTAAATATATTAAAATCCCAAATGATATAAGAATTATCAACAACAAAATAATAAATAATGGATCCATTTTATTTGTTAATATATTATTAAAAAAATAAAAATAGATTAACATTAACATTAACTAGTAACATCATCATTTTTTACAACACTATTTAGTATATGCTCAATACAATCATTCGTTGCTTTATCTAATACACTATGTTCAGACTCATTCTGAACGATAACACCCTCATTACAATCGGATACACTATATTCAGAAATATTATTAGATCGTACATCTGATACAGTAACAAACATACGAGGATAATCTTCATCTGACATATAAAGCTTAAGACCATAAACTCGTCCAACAAAATTACTTAGTTTATCACCATCTTCTAAAACAAATCCACTTTTGAAAGCAAGTCCGCCAAGTGTAGATAATAACATGTCTTTACCATTTGATTGAACAACTGATCGCATCCAATCAAACCATGTCTTACCAGATGGAGGAGACTGATATGTTTTAGTATATTTTGAAAATACGCGACGAGTAGGATACTTATTTTTCATATTAAGTGGTAACTTACTTAGAAGATCATCGATAAATTTAAGTTCTGCGCGTTTATCATCACGCATTTTTTCTAACTGAGTTCGATCCATGGTTTTTACTAATAATATATAGTACGCAAAATCTACAATTTAATACTTATTCAAAACTCGTAAGTTCTTTATATGTATTATCCCCGAATTTTAACTTTGTAGCTTTATTTACAGATGCAAATGAGTTTAATTGTTTTTGCTTTTGTAAATTGTTACTAGATCGATGAATCGCCATTCCAACCATACTTTGAGATTGTTTATCAGATAATGATGTAATACTATTATTCGGATTAGACAAAGAACACTGATTATTAGAAAAGCTAGTACATTTATTTGTACATTTATTTGTATGAGAAAATGTATTTTTTAATATATTTAATGGTTTTATTGTAAAAGAAGATGAAGTACTTACACTTACAGCTACTACTATAATAATAATTATAATAATTGCTACGATCGAACCAACTACGATCCCAATAATATGTAATGGCATTAGAAGAACATGTCCAGTTGTTTTCAATGCCGTTACTCCGACTTTTCCAAATGCATTGGCAGTTGCGATACCAGCTGTAGCCATAGTATATTTTTATGAAATAATAAAATGATATTTAAAGTTAAAGTATTATAAATTTATATATTAACAAAAAAAAATCTTATTATTATAATATTAAATAGTTATGATGACAACTTACAAATTAACAAAAATTACCGAAAATGATAAAAATGTATTAATTAGTATTACATCTGATAAAGATACAATGAGTTCAATTGGTGATGGACGAATTTGGAATGAAAAGAAAGTTAATAATTTTATTTACTATAACTCTGTTGATAATAATCAATCATCTGATATAAGAACAAATTTTTATTGGGGTATGAAAATTAATAAAAAACTTATTGGTATAGTAGGTATTCATACAATTAATTATGGTAAATCGCGAAATAAGTTTTATGTTACTATATTTATTGATAAATCTAACATTGGACAAGGATATGGTACTATATTTCTAAAAATGGCAATATTGAAATTTATAAAATTAAAACCAGATACACCAATTTATGCTGATATTGAAGAATCTAATATAGCATCTCAAAAATTACATATAAAACTCGGATTTAAACCAATTGGCAAACTACATAAAATTAACCCAAAATCGTCAAAAGTGTATCAGACATATATAATTCATGATATTATTTAGATAAATCTATTAAAAATCCGTTATACCACCACTGACTACACCACCTCCGCCATATTCATCCGAATCCATTTCATTAGATCCTTCAATGTCATACATGTCATCAGTTGCACCAGCTGCGTACATATTATCGCCCCTACCACCTTTATCATAATTACGTTTCACCATTGCGATAATCACGATAGCAATAACTACAACAATTAAAATAAATAAGAAGTCCATATTTGTATAATAAATGTATCAAGTATAAAGTATGAAAAATATAATATAAATAAAATATAAAATATATATTATATTTATTAAACCTTCGATGGTCCTCCAATATACGTGTAAATAAATTTCGGATCTTTCATTGATTCCGAAATACTAGCAAATACAGTTGCCTCTTTTTCAGTTTTCCATAATGCAATCGCGCGAAATTCAGTATCACCTCCATATGTAGATCGCATTGTTGCATAATATGGTGTATTTTTATAATAAATCGGAGTTTCTAAATTTAGATACATAATTAATATTGTCCCAGGAATATGTATAGGAACTGCACTATATCCATGTTTTTTGTGATTATGTTCTAGTGTTAATTGGTCAGCTTTAGTTTCTGCCTCTTTTTCCGCATTTACTATATCTGTTGATTCAATTATCGAATGTATAATATAGTTTTCACCATCATATTTAACTATCATATATGCCCTTCCCATTTTAGGATGCAATTTATTAGATTTCGATTTTAATATTTTAGTATGTTTTTTAATCGATATTAATGCTGTTGACTTTGTATTAATGTTACAATGTTGTGTATCCACATTACTAGGTAGTGTATCTGCATTACCTAGTAATGTATTCGCATTACTAGGTAGTATATCATAATCTAATATACCAATAGAATTATTCATGTTTTTTTTTTAGTTTTGTAGTTTTTTATAATATATAACAATATATTATAATATATAATATATACAATATATAACATTATCAAAATTTATCAAAGTTAAATGATATTAGAAATTAGTATTTTGATAGTAATTATAATAATTATAATTGTATATTTTACATCTACTAGATATATATCATATTATAAGAGTTTTGTCAATATTAGATATCCAAAGGTTAAATTATCTGAATACAAACATATTCTAAAAAATGGTGATATAATATTACTTGTTAATCGCGTACATTTACCATCTACAAGTTTATTCATAAATACATTATTTTCACATGTTGGTATTGTTGTAAATATTGATAATGTTTTAATGATTTCAGAATCAATATTCGGTAATTATATTGATGAAGACGGTAAATCATATGATTTCGTACCTGGTTCACAATTAACAAATTTAAATTCTAGATTAATGGAATATCCAGGTCAAGTATTTGTAATGGCATTAAAAGATGAATTAACTGAAGAACAAACCGCAAAATTGTATGTTAATATATATAAAAAAACAGCATATCCAGATTCATTAAATGAAATAATAAAACACTTATTTAATTCAAAACAAGCAGAAAAATCAAGACACTGTATGCAACATATTATATGGCTTTTAGATCAAATGGATATGAGTCCATCTGATTGTAACTGTGATTTGACCTTAAATGAAAAATGTAAATCATGTACTAATATATTTAAATATAGTATTTTTAATTCTGGAAAACAAATAACATCTTATGTTGGAAAATCACTGGGTAAAAATAATAATACATATAAATCAATATCAGAACTTATAATTGATGACTTCTAAACCAAAACCTCACGCCCTTTACTCACTACGCACTACGCCCTTCTAAACCTCACGCCCTTTACTCCCTCCGGGGTGCTTCGCACCCACGGAACGCGAAGCGTTCCTCTACGGTCGCCAGGGCTGCGGTTTAAATCCGATCCCTTCGGGCTTCGTTGCTTCGTTGCTTCGGTCGCCAGGGCTGCGGTTTTAATCCGGTACGATAAATGTGGGATAAATGTGGGATAAATGTGGGATAAATGTGGGATAAATGTGGGATAAATGTGGGATAAATGTGGGATAAATGTGGGATAAATGTGGGATATATAAACCTTGGCACTAATTTTATTAAAAAAATATGTCGATTATAACTAACACAATTAATACATATAAATATGAACTTAATATATAGAAGTATTTTTTTATAAAAAAATGATATATATATCATTTTTAATACATTTTTTTATACATTTTTAAATATATTTGTTATATATTTTTTTATAAAAAAATAAGCTATAATCGACATATCTTTTTAATAAAATTAGTGCTAAGTTTTATATATCCCATATATATCCCACATTTATCCCATATATATCCCACATTTATCCCATATATATCCCATATATCCCATATTTATCCCACATTTATCGTACCGGATTAAAACCGCAGCCCTGGCGACCGCAGAGGAACGCTACGCGTTCCGTGGGTGCAAAGCACCCCGGAGGGAGTAAAGGGCGTGAGGTTTTGTTTTATGTATCACCCTGAGAATTTTTTATTATTTTCAATCGTATTTGTTTTATTATTATTCTGTATATTTATTGCTAAATTTATATTAAGCGTACAACATGAGTCAAATAGTAATTTCAATGTCAGATCTATCAGTCAATGAAATTAAAGACTATATTACACGTATTAATGAATTAGATACTTGTAATATAAATTCATATATGCCGATAGATAAACTTACATCAAGTCAAAGACAGAGTTTATTTAAGCAATTTAATAAATATATACCAATACATATAAAACCAAAAAACAATAATGTATCAAAATTAAGTTGAACTTAATTTCATATACATAAAATTATTCGTTTAATTTATATATATTTTTCGATTTTATATTCACGAAAAATGGCAATGTATATATTATTAATATGTATGTGTATATGTATATGTACCATAGTCATAGTTTCATTAAATTATAATAAAATTGTGAAATTTTTTATAACAAAACAATTCGGAAAAAGAATTAATAATATACGAGCATCAACACCTAGGAATGGTATATTGAGATATTATAATCCAACTAATATTTTAAAAGAAAAGACATTTGATGAATATAATGAAGAAATTAATATACTTATTAATAAGGCGTGTGATTTATCTGAATTTGGAATCAAATCAAAATTATCGGATGCATGTGCCCGTATATTACAAAATGGTAAACGATTGCGTCCTATTATTTTGATGGAAATATGTAGATCTACTATGAAAAATTTAAATTCAGTTATAATTGACCCTTCCGAAGCTGCATTAAGTATCGAATATATGCATACTGCATCATTAGTTATTGATGATATGCCTGCATTCGATAATGATGACGAACGTCGAGGTAATCCATCAATTCATATTGTATATAACCCGGCAATTGCGTATATGACTGCATTTTCACTTGCATCGGCATCATATCAAAATATAATTAAACAAATTGATTGGATTCGTGAAAATTGTCCCGAATTTACGAATATAGATAATGTAGGTATGATTATTTGTAATGAAATAAGTACTTCTATGGGTGCATTAGGTGCAGCATGTGGACAATTTATGGATTCAGCACTTACATCAGACGATTTGACTGCAACATATGGACCAGATGCAATGTTAAAAATGATACAACTTAAAACAGCTACATTTTTCGAAATCGCATTTGTATGTGGGTGGGTAATCGCAAGTGGTGATTTACGTGAGATTGATATAATTCGTAAAGCTGGTACATATTTTGGTATGGCATATCAGATTGCTGATGATATTGGAGATATGGAACAAGATGCAAAACGTAAAACAAGTGGTAAACCGGGTTGGAATTATGCAAATGAATATGGTAAAGATAAAGCAATAGATGCCGTAAGTGATTATATGGCAAAATGCGAACTTATATTAAGTAATAAGAATATATTTACTCCGATCTGGGATGATATATTTGATAAAGTCTGGTCTATGTCAATGTAATATAACTAATAGTCAATAATGTGTTTTTATATATATATTTTTTAGATTTGTAAAAAAATAATCTTACACTCTGCATCATGCATTAGTGTAGTGAACCAAAGTTCGTGTTAAAATTGTTGTTGTTCAGTGTGTAAATTGAAATTCACACACATTGACTGAGACAGCACTTCACTTATTCTCAAGGTACTCCAGCACCGAGTTGTAACTCGCTTTAAAGATCAGTGCGCACACTTTATCACTCGTGGCGCGGTCAACTTCGCGGCCATCGGCGAAGCGGATCGTGTCGTCGGTGGCATCAATCACCATGTTCAACTCGGCGGCAACAGATGCGTAGATTGCCGCCTTATCACAGCCGGATAGCTTGACGAATTTGACAATTTTGTGCCCAAGCACATACTTGTTGGCGTCATCGGCGTCATCATCGTCGGCGTCATCGGCGTCATCATCGTCGTCGTCATCGGAGTCATCGGCGTCATCATCGTCGGCGTCATCATCGTCGGCGTCATTGGCGTTGCCTTCAGCGTCATCATCGTCGTTCTCGGCGTTGCCTTCAGCGTTCTCGGCGTTGCCTTCAGCGTTCTCGGTGTTGTCATTGATCATGGGCAGATTATCACCCTCCGTGGCCGGTGTCACGTCGTCGCCAGTCACTGGGCGCTGCTGTTCATTCTCGTTGGATTCGTCATCGGAGTAGGCACCCGGCAGAATTTTTCCGATGCCTGCATTCTGCGTAGCGCGCAATTCTTCCTGCTGCTTCTTGTATGCAGCGGCTGCAGACGCATGCTTGGAATCCGCAATCTCTGCCTTTGTTGACATGTTGAACACCTTACACAGGATGCGCTCGATGTCTTCCTCTGTGATGTCTGGGTTGGCCGACGAAAACGAGCCGCTGGCTTTGCTGTAGGCCAGATCGTTGCTGCGCAGTGCCAGTTCCAGAAGCTTGTGACCAGCCGGATTCTTAGGCAGCAAGCCGACGACCGGCGGGAAACAGGCATTGATTTCTGCCTTGAGTTTGCCCTTCGGCGTGAACTCAGATCCAGACTCGCCCGGACCGCTTGCTTTGATCGACCGACCGCCGCCACCGCCGCCACCACCGCCACCACCGCCGCCGCCACCGCCGCCAGCACCGCTGGTGCGATATTGTTGCGGGTTGACAGCACGGTTGGCGCGCTTGGAGAGGAGCTCCTGCATGAAGCGGAACGTACCCCACATCATCGAAGCGTTCGTGCAGAATGCCTGCTCATTCGTTGTGAGTTCCAGCGCTGGCGCATGGTGCTGCATGAAATTCGCCGTGACTGAGAACGTCTGTGTCTTGCCGGTCTTGGTCACGCGCGAGAAGACCAGCACCAAGTGTGCCAAGAACGCGGACTTGATCTTGTCCGCCGTGTCGCCGTACCTGGACGCAGTAGTTGCACTAGACAGCACCACGGTGTAGATGAAACCCTGCAAGGTCTTCATCTTGCTCGGGCGAATGCCCATCCGCTTCCACATCGGTTCGGCATTGACTAACACAGGCCCAAATCCGAACTTGATTGTCACAACCTCGGCCTTGGAGTCGACAATAACGTCAAACTCTGGCACCTGCAGTTCTTCGAACATCTGCAGGTAGCGGCGGTTGTAAGCTTCTTCGTCGTCTGAGCTCGTGGACGGGCTGAGGCGCACTGTTGCCGTGGTCGCTGTTGCCGTGGTCGCTGTTGCCGTGGTCGCAGTTGCTGCTGTCGTGGTCGCAGTCGCTGCTGCAATTCCGGGATGGAGCGCCGCAAGCGGAGCCCATGGGCTACCATCGACAACCGCAGCGGTTGCGTGAATTGCCGCATTGACGACCGGACCACCAAGTGCAGCGCGCATCTGCCGCAACTGTTCGAGTTGGAGACGCGTCGCCTCGATTGCAGCATCAGTCTGATCTGCAATCTTTTTCGCTTCTTCAGCAAGTTCCGCTTGCCTCTTGGCGTTTTCACGCCTCTTGGCAAGAAGCTGGTCAACTACTGACGGCTGATCAGCCGCAGGAGCAGTCGACATGGCTTAGAAGGGGGGGTGCAAAAGTTGGTGAAAATGGATACAAAAGCCACGTTTTTTCAATTAAATTATAGTTAATATTTTTAGATTGAATAAATTCAAATTTCGCAATTGCATTTTTTATTAAAATGTAGTTTTTTTTATACAATATATATAAGCATTTTCTTGGTATTTATTTGAGATTTAAAGTGATAAAATGATTGGAGTTGGTGTGGTTGCATTTGTTATTGTTGTTCTTATTGTAATGGCAATTATTGTATATAACACTCAAAAAGAATTAAGTATATTGAAAAAAGAAGATACATTTTTAGTTAAGGCTGTTAAAAAAATAAGTAAACAGTCTACAAAATTCGTTTCGGATAAATTAGAACTTGATAATAAACCTACATCTGAGGCAGATAAACCGCGCGACAAAAGTCGCGTTTCAACAACGGAACCAGACAAACCAGACAAACCAAATGAATAATTATTATAGTATGTATTTTAAATTTGAATTTTTGTAAATTTATACTATATTATAACACGTTATTGAATAAGACTATTGCGATATGCTGACTTATCTAGCAATATTCATTACAAAATTGTGAAGCAGTTCAGAAGTTTTAGTCGAGATGGACGAGCTTGAATCCCAAGTCTATAATGTTTTATTAAAATTAATTGATGAAGATATTCGTATAGAATTTGAAAATGTAGAAGAGGATGGGTTACTTGTTGTTAATGAAACATATATTGATAACTATATAATTAGCCAAAAAGATAATATTGATAATTGTATTACAGAAATGATTAAAGTTTATAAAGAAGATAATGAATTACATGATTTATTAAATCCTCGCGCATTATGGATTAGAGAATTTTTATATGAACATGTTAATTTTAATAGTGATCATAAATTAGATCTAGAAAATTAAAAAAAAAATAATATCCGCATTACTGCTAAATTTGGCAGAATATTGTCCCGTAATATGCAAAAAGATTACTGCCCCATCAGGCAGGATAGCATCAAATCTATTCTACTATCTTTTTTAAGAACTTACAAATTATCTCATTTGAGCGATCGATATTTGTATATGTGCGATATAATATTTCATTGTGTTTAATATCGCTCGCACGCCAATCAATAACAAAGTATTTTCGCAATGTATTAAGTGATACTTTGTTAACAATCGAAGAATGTAAATACATATTCACCTCCTTAAATATGTTATGTAACACATTCATTACAACTGCACGTAAGAATAAATTCAATCCTCGATTACGATGTGATTCTAATGTAAATGAATTAATTCCAACCCACGTAGATCCATCAGTTCTCGGCGTATACCTAATACATCTGATATGTGCGATCACTTTATCGCCTTCAATTAGTCTAACAAACCAACCGATATCATAAGGTTCAACATACTCTTCAACAGTAACTCGCAAATCTGAATTTTTAAGCGCCTCATTTAATTCATCAATAAATTTTGCCATGTTAGCACAATTCACATGTTAATAAATTATTGAGAGTAAAAAAATTCAAATTTAACAAATCTGAATTTTTATTAAAATGTAGTTTATATATCTACACGCCCTTCTAAACCTCACGGAATTAACGCGAACCGCAGCTGCACCATAGGTGCAGCATCGTAGATGCTGACCGCAGAGAAACGCAATAATCGGATTTAAATCACAGCAGCACTTGACCCTCACGGCTAGGCGGCTCAACCCGGTTATACCGAATCGGATTAAAACCGCAGCTTTCACACTTCGTGTGTTGCGACCGAAGTCGGCGCGCAGCGCTTGACCCTCACGGCCAGGCGGCTCAACCCGTTTATAAGGATCGGATTAAAACCGCAACCCTGGTGACCGAAGTCGGCGCGCAGCGCCGCGTAGGGAGTAAAGGGTGTGAGGTTTTGAGTAAAGGGCGTGAGGTTTAGAAGGGCGTGAGGTTTAGAAATCAACATGATAATCCCAGTCCTTAGTATCTTCAGCTATTTTCTTATAGAGTATTTGTGTTTTCGGAACATCCACACCGTCGGAGGTTATGCGTTCCCAGTGTTTATAGTTATTGTTTGAATATGCAATTGCTTTACTTGGGCCACGATGTAACGCATCATCAATTAATAAATATCCACCAATTCTGAGTAATCTATCAGCATAAAACATATCAACTAATGTATAATCAAATGTATGCCATCCATCAATAAATATAAAATCAAATGGTTTTTTAGTTAAAAATTTAGGCATTGCACTATATGATTTATCTTTAATCCATGTATGATATTTTTCAAATCCCGCACGTTTAATATTTGCTATACCAGCACATTGCCAATTCTTATCTTGAAATGGATCAATTGAAATAAGTTCCATTTTTTTAGATTTATCATCTTCTAAATCAGCGAATGCTTGGCAAATATGTAATGCAGATAATCCCATTGCAAATCCAATTTCCATACATCTAGTTAATTTATGTTTTTTAACTAATGTATATATTAATAAACCTTCTTTATCATGTACATTTGCTCGTAAAGGAATCATTGTGCCATTCAATAATTCGACTTTCTTTGTTTTATATATGTTAGAAATAATCGGATTAATTGACTTAGTATTATCATGTTCATCACGACCTACTTTTGTTGTATTCATTTTATAGATCAAGTATACTAATGCAAATGTTATCAACACAATTACTAATAATACTATAAAGATTGCATCCATTTTACTTCAAGTCATTATAATAACAATACATATAAATAAAAATATACAAATATTCCTAAATCGGATTGAACTGCACATACTGCGTATAAGGAGGTTCGAGCGAAGCGTCAAGCCCGTGAGGTTTATATATATGGAATATAATACTAAATTTATCATCTGCAAAATTTGAATTTTTTAACTCGATATATTATAACTTAAAAATCAACTCATAAAACACTTAAAAAAGGATACTCACACCCGACGTACCCAAAAATGTCCGACGTACCCAAAATGTCCGACATACCCGACATACCCAAAATGTCCGACGTACCCTACGTACCCAAAATACCAGTACCAGAACCAATTAAAATTAGTGTTGAAGCTATTGGATCTGGTGTTATAATTATTCCAAATTTTGAATTACAATCATATATGTCATATTATATTTTAAGACATGCTGTTATAAGGACACTAATTGCTAATAAACACCCTGATTTCTTACATACTAGTAATTTTCATTCAGTTCGTCTATTTCTAGAACATGGTGGTCCAGAACTGGATCTAGATCGTTCTATTTGGCCAATTGAATATATTCCCCCAAATTCAGTTATTACGGTATCAATATCCAAGTATGCACGCTGTGAACGTGTGGGTATAGACTGTTCCGGTATTGCTAAAATATGGGGTGGATGTGGTGTTCCGATGTGTATGACTTGCTATCACGGATATTGTAACAGAGATTATGATTTGTCATATGGCGGCGAAACCGGGAATCTATGTAATCTTTCTGAATTAATAAATCAAATACCCGGATCTACCAACGAAACCCTCGAAATCGACGAATAACTCTTAATCAAGCGCATTCTGAATAAAATATCAAAAAACAGATTTGATTTATTAATTTTTTAGAGCTAAAAATTTGAATATATATATTGAAAATTTTGATTTTTTACGAATTTAAATAAAAAAATAAGATTATCTACAAACGAACATGCATTATTTCAGCAAGTCATGAGACCATCTTTTCTGCACTATACTATTCGTTCTACTGATTAGTATTTGATCGGCTTCGACAAGTTAATCATCAGGACCTTGCACGATACCACACTCAGATCGAAGCTACACGTATCAGGCTCCACAATGATAACCGGCGATTTCATTTCACGGATCCATTTTTCAATGTCTTTGTTAGTCATACTAACATAGTCGACGCCCGTCTTAGTTAGCATCGCCCTGATCACCGTTGCCAATTCACCGAAGTACCTCGGTGGAAACTCTTCCGGCTTTGATTTCACCGTGATATGGACCTTGTCAAATCCATTACAGTCGACTGGAATTGAGATTTCCAGTTGTGAACCATCTTCCATTTTCAGTTTCAGATTCATGAAGCGGATCGATTTATCCGCAAACATATCAATCAACGTTGGATCAAATGAGTCGTCACCATACGCAAATGTCATGTGTTGACCGTGACTTGCATTCAGATCAAACACACCTTGCCACTTACAGGGAAGTTCGATTTCATTTGTATCATCAGTCACCATTTTCGCCAAGCCAATGTCAGTCATGAGTTTAGACACAAGTTGGGATACTAGATCCGAATCTGGTACTTGATCCGGCAATGCTTGGACATTGACAATGTCGTCTCCAAACTTTTTGTACAATGCCACTGAGAACATTTGCTCGCCTTTGTAGTTGCTAAGAAACGAGTCCACAGTCTTCATAATTACTCCCGCCATCTTCGCCTTATTTTGCGCTGTTGCGGGACTTACATTAACACCCCATGCACCCGGATCCCGTGTCACACGACCGATCATACGGGATTTTGACCCACTGTCTCCATCCCATGTTAACTCACCACCAACCCGAATGATCACGATCTTGACAAGCGACGGGTCAAGATCAAATTTGCGCAACACATTGTCGAAATCATATGTTGCTTCAGATGTATTGTGACTGACTGAGCAAAACGGACTACCATTACACGACACTACTAGCATCCCATGTTCCAACAACTTCGTAATCATCGCATACTGCTGAACCCAAATCCGGTATTTACCCATGTTGTGAGCAGGCATTTGGTTGACATTGTCTGAATCAAAATGCTTACATCCCAATTCAACAGCAAGTTGGTTTGCAAATGTGGTCTTACCTGCTCCAATTGGCCCAGTAACCACGTATATCGTACGTATCGTTGATGTCGATAGCTGTGTAGGCGACGTAATCGGTGTTGGATTGTCAAACTGTTCCGCTAAGCTCTTAATTGCACCACTATCTGCATCACCACCAGTGGCACCGGTGTGCTGATTTCCAGCACCTTTTGCTGGAACAACGGTTCCTCCTTGCAGAATCACCGTCTGCGCCGGGTTGATCGGGTCAATCAGGTCAATCGGGTCGGGTTTACTACCACCGCCGCCGCCATTGTACATGCCATTCGAAAATGACACACACATAAAACCAAGAAGCATAAGGATCGCCCCCAAGCTATTCATGGTTTAAAACTGAGCCAAAACGAGTCACACTGAGCCAAAACAAGCCAAAACAAGCCAAAACGAGTCAAAACGAGTCAAATTTGAATTTTTTAATTTTTAAAGTTAAAAAATTCAAATTTGGCAAATTTGAATATATTTATATACTAGAACAAATTTTCTGATGATCTAACAAGTTCTTTTTAAATGTATATGTTTGTTCACAGTTTATACATTTAAACGGATTATTATTATGAATACCCTCTGTATGTTGATCTAAATTAATTTTTGATGCATATTCTTTATCACATTGTACTATCTTACCTGATGGATCTACACCAAGTGGGTGTAGACATTTAAATACAATATTTTTATGTTTAACATTAGTATGATATAACAACCCTGAACGCGATGTGAAGTTTTTTTGACAGATAGTACATGTAAAATTAATATGAGTCGAATTAATATGTTTATTCAATGCAGTCTGAGATGTATATAATATTTCACAATTTGTACATTTATACTCTATTCCACTATGAAATAATTGAATATGTCTATCTAATTTATTTTTAGTTGATACCATTTTTGAACAATATATACATGTATGAAGATAAATATTATGGTATGAACTAATATGATTATATAAATGATGTCTAGACATAAAATTGGTTTTACAATATTTACATGTAATTACATTATTTTGATTATGAACTAATTTCATATGATAAATTAGTCCTGATTTAGATTTATATGACTTATTACATAAATTGCAACAAATTAATCTATGGTCATGTATGATTTCGATATGAGTAAGCATATGTTGTCTAGTTTTAAATTTCTTATCACAGATGGAACATGTTTTATTTTTTATCGAATGCCATTTTTCATGTTTAATTAAATCAGATTTATTAGCACAACTGTTTCCACAATATTTACATGGTCGTAGTAAATCGACATGTTGGTCATTTATTGTATGCCAAGTACATTCATCCTTAGTCGAAAAGCGTTTTTCACACAATATACATTGAAATGTCATTGTCAGTAACTAAACTTGATTAAAATATAGTTAATATAGTTAATATTAAATAATTCAAATTTGGTAAACTCAATTAATATTTAACTAATGAATCTCCTAAAGTACCTTCAATTCCTTTATCAGATATATTATTGGATGTAAACCCAGATTTAGAAACTCCCTGACTACTTGATCGACCTTCTGCTGAATTGCGTCCAAACACTTTTGATTCTTTATCTCCAATCACAGAATCATGTTTATTAACCCCAATAAATGTATCTTTTTTATTATTTCCACGATCTCGAGTAATATTAGAATCATATACACTTATAATACCACCCGCTTTACCTTCATTTACTAATCCCATTGTATTCCGTTTACCTGTTGATGTATATGTATGTACAGTGAGATGACTAATTAATGGTACTGATATTTGATAATTTGAATTAAATTTATCTTTAATCATATCACGTGATTCAACTCTGAATTTTGCAACTTTTTGGAACTTTTGATCATGTCCACGTAATTGATCCCAAATAGTCATATTTTGAGTTTTTCGATTATCTGATTTAGTTTTACCGCCAAGTACTGCTGATATTTTACTGGCTTCAGCCATACGAGCATTTGCAGTAATTCGTTGATTTTGTTTAGCACTAAAAATTGCAGCCTGTACATCCGATTTATAATTTAAATTAGATCCGATCATCATCCCATTTTTAGATCTACCTGATGAATGTGTATGTTTAGTATTATAATTTATTTTACCAATATCATCATCACGACGCTGTGTACCCGGATTCATACCTAATTTTGATTGTGATTTTGCCTGTGTGTCTTGTACATGCATAATTGTTTTCATTGTATTTGCAATTTTAAGATTATTGAAATTAGTTGCTATTTTTTGAGATGTGAATGCCTGGGTTGTATCACTCTCACCAACTTTGGATTTCACAGAGAATTTTTGACTTCCACCACCTGTGTAATCTGTATATTTTTGAACTGCCAATCCGGAAATTTTAGTATTACGCCACATACCCGTATCAAGTGTTAAAGGTAATTTACCATGTGATACATCAGTATGAATAGTACGATTAAATTTTGCAGTTAATGTATCTCTCCATAATCCTGTATCAATCTTATTAGACATTTTATTTGGGTCTAAATTTATTTTATTATTTCTATTCATAAATCCTTCGGTTGTACCATCTTGAGTTGCAACACGCGCTGTATTATCATATACATCTGGTTTTGTACTACGTCGATTCTGATTTTCTTTTGATGTGTTAAACCATTTCATATTCTTTTTATTACGCATACGTTGTTCCATTTGGTCTTTTTGTTCCTGGATAGCATTTTTTGGACCTTCAATTTCAACATAATCAGAAACACCAACATTATGTCCCATAATAACTTCATGATTTTTAAATCTAGATGTTGTATGACTATTGAGATGTGTAAAATTTGGATTAAGATCAGCACCTCGTGGATCAACTTCCATATCACTTATAAATATATCTTCATGTAAAGTATCAAAAAACTCTTCACCATGTCGAGTTCCTGCATTATGTCTATTATTTAGTACTCGACGGGATATTTCACTTCGTTGATTTGGATTAGCATCTTCACCATATGAAGTTGGTAAGATATCAGGTGTCTGATCTATAAATTCATCACGCATAAATGATATATAATTTTGATAGATATCATCGGTATAATTATCACCCATATCAGTTTCTTCGAATTTACATATAATACTATTATCTGGCATAGTAATATTTGCCATTGTTTTTGATACAAAAATAAAGTATATTATAGAGATATATAATATATAATTATAATGTATAATTATAATTTTATTATTTATGATATTGTTGACGGGAGGTTTTTTATAATATTATCTGATGAACCACAGGATTTAACTTGATTTAAAGTTTCACCACTACCAAATGCAGATGGCATATTAGTAGTCACACGACGTACGGACTCATTAACATTATCCGACATATTACTATTCGACTGGATGGATTCACGCACTGGTTGTTCTTTTTTAATAGAATCTTCATATACATCTGTTGAGTCCGATGCACTACTAATCATATGTACATTATCTTGTAGATTTTGGGTTACACTATTAAATGATAAATATTTCTTAACAGCAAAGAAATGTACTGATGTTAATATTGTTATTGCAATTAATAACCAAAACCCGCTTTTTATTTTATCTTGTATGTTTTGATCTATCATTTTAGATGAATTAATAGCATAAAATATTATTAATGCTAACACAGTTATTAATAAAGAAATTATAAATGGATTCTTAATAACATTATCAGCAAATAAAGAACCAGAAAAATATGATTTATTAAGTGGCATTTTATATTTTTTTTATATATAATTGATATATAAATAAAATTTTATTTTTATACTAACCCAGCAAATTCGTTTTCATCATTATTTTGAAATTCCTCCATTACATTTAATGTTCTAGATCTACGTACTTTATTACGATTTAATTCTACATTCTCTTGCACTGAGTTTTCTACTTGGTTTTCTACTGAGTTTTCGGGTGGAATATCATCAGATTCTGATCTTGAATCTGATCTTGAATCTGATTCTGACTCGGATTCTGATTCTGACTCCGATTCAGACTCATGTATATCATCTAAATTAGATGATTTTTTATTATAGTTTTTACGTTCTTTCATCATAATTTCTATAATTTGTCGTAATTTTTTATTTTCATCACGCAGTGAATTCAATTCTTTGAGTTCATTTGATTTGTATGATTCAATAATAGTTTCATATTGACATTTAATTTTAACTAATTCTCGTAGTTTTGATTTCATATTATTGATTATATCTAGTGATACTGCACTTTTTGCTTCACTTTTTGATGATAAAAATATATTATGTAATCGTTCTTTGGTAGTCTGCATAAACGATCTACAGTAATCCTGAATATCAATAATCGTTACTTTTTTTTGAGCTTCTCTATTCTCAATAATATTACGCATCATTTCAGATGTAGTCATATATACACCTAATGTTGCAACTAAATCAACTAATACCGTATTGATTAAACTATACATATTTTTATTATTTTTATTAAATTCATCAATCATATATTCTGGGACAAACATATTAGAAACATGTCGTACAAAGCTATCAAATGATAAAATATTAATTCGGTCATTTGTTATTCTACATCGTTCCTTATAATAATTATATAATTTATTACATTCGGATTCATACGTTTTATTAACTGTTTTGAATGCAATTACATAACTATCAACTAATCGTCTATATTCATCACCAATTGCAGTTTTTGTAATATTTTTAATAGCTACATTATACATCCCATTATAGAATATATTTATAAAGAATGCATTAACCCGTTCAGACATCCTAATAAAAACTTTATCATATTTTTCAACATCAATAAGTGCCATTTTCAAAATACTAGAAATGTATTTTATAATATAAATACAATCAATATAAAAAATACAATATAAAATAAACATCACTAAAAACATTATACTCTTTATTCTATATGTACTACATAGCTGTACTATTGGTGTGAGATTTATAATTAAGTTAAACCCTGAACAGTTTAAGATATTACTTATTTTTAAAACAATCATAAAATTGGTTACCTTTATCCAGTGAATGTCCTTTTGACTTTATTTTATCACAAAATTCATTCAAAGCACTTGATCCATATAATCGTTTTTCAAGACTAGGTGCTGTTAAATGATAAAACCCATAACTAGCTGGATCATCTCGTATATATACTAGTTTACGACGTTTAAATATTGGATCCGGATTAAATACAACTTCTATAATCCGTAATATTTTTTTTACTTCAGCTGGTTCAAACGCATTTGTTTTATTTGTAAAATATTTAATAGCCATTTTTTTACACGTAAATACAGATATAAATGTATTATCACGAAGACTTGATTCTAAATTCTTAAGACTTTGAAAACAATATATAGTAGTAAGCATTACATGTCGATTACGATAGAAATATGCTTTTAAAATTGGATCATTCTTTACTTTATCTAATAGATCGGCACAGTCATCAAATATAGCAACTAAATATGGTGACATTACTAAATATAATAATGCATTTTCTTCATTTTCAGATAAACTACGTTCATTCATTAATAAATAATCACGAAATGGTAAAATAACTCGCTTATAGGTGTTAATTAAACATTCATCATGCATATCATTAATATTTTTAATCTGTGTATCTTGTTTATCTTTATCATTAATAAACTTACGTTCTATTTTTTTTATATATTGTTTTGTAGAGTCTTTAAGTCTTTCAAACATTTTATTACCAAATTCCTGAGCTTCTTTAGGTAATCGTTTATATAATTTTTTTAACATTTTCATATCTCTTGATATAGAATACATTGATGTTAACATTTGTTGGCGGTCAAATATACATTTTAACATACGTACAGTTTTTTTTACTTCAGTATCTTTCTTTTCATTCGAATCTGGTTTTGATATTTCATAATGTATTAATGGTGCTGAAATTGTATCTGTATATGATCTATTAGATGGTTCAGTCGGCGAAATTAATAAATATTGCTCGGCTTTAGAACTTAATAAATCTATAAAATATTTTACAATATGGGATTTACCACTTCCAGATGTCCCATACATTGAAATTGATTTATTAAGTAACATATTAGGAGTTAATCTAATCTCAGGGACATGTTCCCCATTTGATGTTTCAAGTACCTTGGACATTTAAATAAAATTTAATAGTATTTATATAATCAAGTTAAAAATCTTAAATACTTCATATATATTAATGTAATTATTTTTTTAATTATAGCGCAAAATATGATTTACATATTTAATAAATACATATCAATGAGTGTCAAGATATATATATATATATATATATATATATATATATTAAGTACATAAATCATATTTAGATCTCATCAGCGCGCGGATCCATTAATCATATCCGTTCAGGGTTTAGTCGATAATCGCAGTTTAGATATGTTCAGGATATTAAATTGAACATAGCATTTATGCTATTATCATTTATTTTTAACAGTTATATATTTAGTCCTGTTAAACCTATTATTATAGTGTTAAATAGCTATTTTATATACTGGCATATAAAATAGCTATTTAACACTATAATAATAGGTTTAATTCATTTATTTTTTATGACCCATAATTTCCTTATTTTTATGATCCATAATTTCATATTAAAGATTATATATTATATATAATAGTAATGAATAATAATAAAGTCTAATAAAGTCTAATATAGACATATGAAATCATATTTATTACCACCATAATAAATCGTAATTTTTATTCATTTTACACGTTAATAAGTAAAATGAGTCGTTTTGATGGTTAGACCATGTTTCCTGTGC
>Ga0214919_10003518_pt1 | contig 23600 bp, 20 predicted proteins | sample LL1503_MetaG_FD_177994 | JGI IMG/M metagenome (GOLD analysis project Ga0214919, IMG submission 177994) | Freshwater microbial communities from Lake Lanier, Atlanta, Georgia, United States - LL-1503 | ecosystem: Environmental > Aquatic > Freshwater > Lake | place: USA: Georgia | collected... | reverse complement strand
TTGTGATTTCATCTGGATTACCAATATTTACTGGATAAACATAATCCGAATGTAGTAATCTAAAAATCCCTTCCACTTGATCAGTAACATAACAAAACGAACGCGTTTGACTTCCGTCACCAAAGATGGTTAAATCTTCTCCTCTTAGAGCTTGACCTATAAAAGCCGGAATTACACGCCCATCATTAAGTCGCATTCTTGGCCCATAAGTATTAAAAATTCTAACTATTCTGGTTTCTACATCATGAAAAGTATGGTAAGCCATGGTTATAGATTCTTGAAATCTTTTAGCTTCATCATAAACCCCTCTTGGGCCAATGGTATTTACATTTCCATAATAGTCCTCTGTTTGAGGATGAATTAATGGATCGCCATAAACTTCTGATGTTGAGGCTATAAGTATTCTTGCTTTTTTTACTCTGGCTAGGCCTAGCAAATTATGTGTGCCTAGTGAACCCACTTTTAAAGTTTGAATGGGGATTTTTAAATAATCAATTGGACTGGCAGGAGAAGCAAAATGTAAAATATAATCTAAATTTCCTGGGACATGAACAAACTTTGTCACATCATGATGATAAAATTCAAAGTTTTTATTTTTAAATAAATGTTCTATGTTTTTTAAATCGCCTGTTATCAAATTGTCCATTCCAATAACAAAATATCCTTCGTCAATAAAACGGTCACAAAGATGCGAACCCAAAAACCCAGCGGCACCAGTAATCAATATTCTTTTCATATAATATTTATTCTTGTTTGGAACTATTTGTTGAATTTACAGAATTAAAAAGACAATACATCATGGTGAAAAACACAACACCTCTTTGTCTCCATAAAAATGATTCTGTCAAAAATAAACTTATCATTAGAATTGAGAAAGCAAAATGAACAAAATCTTTTGATTTATATGCGTTTTTTAAATTAATAAACAACATTAGTACTATCAATAAAAAACCAAAAACGCCTAAATCGGCAAAATTCTGAACATATTGGTTATGGAAATTTTTATTTTGATAACCATCTTCTCCATTTTTTCCTAAATATAAATTATAATATTTTGCCTTTTCTTCAATCTTGGGATAAGAAGCGTCTAATCCTAAGCCTATGAAAAAGATGTTGTTTTCTTTAATTAATTCAGTGAATATTCTAAACTGATACACTCTAAATGCCGTGCCATTAAAATAATCATTGGGTGTAAACATTTTATTTGTCCATGCTTCTTTAACGCTAACATTATGGACGACTGCAGGAATTCCTTCAATCACATTAGTGCTTATACTTTTGTTTGTATTTGCTTGGAACTCTATTTCAAAACGTTGTTTTATTCTTCCAAAAGAGAATATTAATCCGGCTATCGCTATAAAAATTAATAAATTCCTTAAACGCATTTTGTGAGCAGTTTTTGAAAAGAAAAACAAATAAATAAGAACCAATAAAAAAATGACTAAAACTATATTCTTTGATGAGAGTAACATTACAAATCCAAATAAAAGAATGGAAATAAAAGTATCTGCTTTAGTCTTAATTTCTTTAGTGAAAAAATGAAAAAAAGCAACAGCTACAAATACAGAAACATGTATGGCATTCAATAATTTAGGCACTAAACCATAATCTTCATTGTCTTCCCCGTGATAAAAAAATACTCTAGTATCTTTTGATATAAAATATCTAATTAATGCTCTAACAACATAATACAAAGCATAAAGCAACATTGAATAACTAAAAAAAGCAACTAATTTTTGTTTTTGTTCTATAAAAAAAGTTTTAAAAATCAAAAAACATATTGGTATTAATAACAACGGTATTTCTTTAGACAAAGCTACTAACGAACTTTTAATATCAACAGACCAAAAACAGGAAAAAACCATTAAAAAATATAATAAAATAGGAACTATTAATTCTGTTTGAAGTGAAAAATTTTTCTTTTTAAATGTAAATAATGAAACAGCTATTAATATTCCTAAAGCAACATTATTTATTGCAAAAGATAAAGGTATCGTGACTAAAACTAAAAGTGTTGGTATAAAAGAACTATTATTTTTGTTTTCTTTTACCAGATTTTGAAAAACACTCTTCAAAGAGTTGTAAATATTCACCATTTATTTTTTCCCAATTAAATTCATTTACAATAGCGTCAAAATTATTTTGAACTAATTGCAAGTTATCATTTTTTCTGATTGTATTAAGAATATTTATTACCTCTGTTGGACTACTAAAATAATATCCGTTTTCTTTTAAAATTCCTTTGTTAAAATCGTTATCATGAGCAATTACAAAAGCTTTGGAGGCCATTGCCTCAAGAAGGGAAGGGTTAGTACCTCCAACTGAATGCCCGTGAAAATACAAATTAGAAAAGTAACGCAAATTATTTAAATGTTCTAAATTATAAAGAGCACCAATAAAACGAATATTTGAATAATCTTTATATTTATTTTTTAGATATTGACCATATTTAGTTTGATGTTTTCCTATCACCAAAATTGGCATTTTTTCTTCATTGATAGCAACACTTTCCAGGATCATATCCAAATTATTTTCAGGTTCAAAGCGTGCCATTATCATATTATAGTTTTCTTTTTCAACTCCATATTTTTTTACTATTCTTTCATCTGGATTTGAAAAAGGATATGCCCCATAAGCTATATAAGTTGATTTTTTTTTGTATTTAGCTTTCAAAAACTTTTGAATGCCTAATGAGTCTGAAACTAAAAAATCACTGCTAATCACTGCTAATCTTTCAGCAAATTTTAAAAATTGTTGTACTGGTATAGAATATTTTGTTCTTTTCCATTCTAACCCATCCATGTTTGTAATGATAATTGATTTTTTTGGCAAAAGAAAATACCAAATAGAATTACTTGTATATCCTAACTGAAGAATGATGTCGAAATCTCTTTTGCGAGAATCCATGATGCAATTGTAGTCATAAATAAACTGCCCAAACGTTCCAAATTTGTGTTCGGGATCATTTTGATGAATAATATTTACACCGTGAAAAGTTTTTTCTTGAAATTTGTGATTATGCGAGTTGTAGCAATACACATCATGCCCTTTTTCTACAAGATAAACCGAAAAAAATTCGGCAAATTGTTCAAAACCTCCGTAATGATTTGGGACACCACGGGTTCCTAAAATGGCTATTTTCATGAAGTTATTTCTTTTTCTGAGGGCTAAAATAGGGAATTTTGTTGTTTTAAAAAATTATAAAAACTAATGTTTTAATATTAATTCATATCCCTTTAAGGTTTCTTGTGCGGTTTTTTCCCAAATATAATCCGTGAGTATTTTTTCCTTTAGTTTTGGATTGAATATTGAATTGTAAGCTTTATCAATTGCTCTTTTAATTGAATCTACATCGTCTGGTTCGCAATAAAATGCATAATCTTCAAAATAGTCATAGGTGTCTCCTTTTTTTGTAACAACTATATTGCATCCCATTGCGGCAGCTTCTAAAGATGATAATCCTGGTGTTTCCATCCAACTTGCTAATACATGTACTTTAGCAACTTTGTATAAATCTCTTAAATCATCGTGTGAAATTGCACCTAAAAAAGTTACGTTGTCTCCAGCTTCTTCATGAACTTGTTCAACATATTTTTTTTGATTTTGTGATTCTTTACCTACTAGAACTAACTTATAATTAGTTCCTTTCACTGCTTTTACTAAATTTAATGTTGATTTCCTTCCTTCTATTCTTGCGGCACAAAGAATACAATCTTTGAATTCTGAATATTTATTTGGCTTTTCAGTATCGCTATCTGTAAAAACCGATTTATCAATAGCGTTTGGAATGGAAACAAAATTGTAGTTTTTAAGATTAAATTCAGTTGCAACTCTGTTCATTTCTGAAACTGAATTAGGCAAAAAAACGGAAGTGTTATCAACAATTTCTTTGATTAAGCCATAATATCCTTTATAAGTCATTTTGAAAACACCTTTGTGAAAACGTTTTTCAAAATAGTGTTTTATTAATGTTTTTAAATAATTTATTTGATATGGAGAGAGAAAATTGGCTACTTTTTGAAAAATTCCACCACGTGCTTTCCTTTCAAATTCAGTGTAAAGACCGTAAATTGTTGATAAAGCAATTTTTTTATTTTGCTTTTTAGCATTTATCATTTGACGATAAATGTCTTGTGGTTCCATCAAATTAAACAAATGAACTAAATCATAGTTGGATAAATCTGGCTCAAACTCTAATGAAACGTCAACGGTTACACCTAGTTTTTCAAGAAATTCCTTCGTTTTTAACATTTGAATCATGTCGCCACCTGGAGCATCAAATAAATTGGTTCGAGATTGAAAAAGCACTTTCATTTTAGCAAATTAAGAGTCGCAAATATAGTTTTTATTAGTAGTTTTACACTTCTTAAAATTAGGATTATTCTAATAATGAAAAAAACACTATTCCTATTTGGAACTCGACCAGAGGCTATAAAAATGGCTCCGCTAATTCAATGTTTTTCTAATGATGAATTATTTGATGTAAGAGTTGGTGTTACAGCTCAACATAGAGAAATGTTAGATCAAGTTTTGCATTTTTTTAATATTAATGTTGATTATGATTTGAACATCATGAAGCCTAATCAAACTCTTCATCAGTTAACTGCCGATTTGATTTCGCGTATTACAGATGAAATTTTATTAAAAGAGCATTTTGATTATGTTTTTGTTCAAGGCGATACAACAACAGTTTTAGCATCGTCAATTGCTGCTTTTTATCAGAAAATTAAAATTGTACACATTGAGGCTGGTTTAAGAAGTAATGATATGCAATCGCCGTTTCCAGAAGAAATGAATAGGGTTTTGACTTCAAACTTAGCATCTTTTCACTTTTGTCCTACTGAAAATTCTAAAGAAAGTTTGATAAAAGAGAATATCAATAAAAATGTTTTCGTTGTTGGGAATACCGTTATAGACGCTTTGCTTTTAGGATTAGAGAAAGTAAAAATGATAGAAAATCAATTCGTTGAAAAGTATAATTTTATAGATTTTTCAAAAAAGATACTATTAGTTACGTGCCATCGAAGAGAAAATTTTGGAGAACCATTTGAAGATATTTGTAATGCTTTACTTGAAATTTCTTCAACGTATTCAGAAAGTGTTGAAATTGTATATCCTGTTCACCTTAACCCTAATGTTAAGGATATTGCTTATAAAAAACTAATTGCTAAAAACATAAAATTAATCTCACCTCTTGATTATCCTGATCTTATTTGGATGATGAGTAAAAGTAATATAATACTAACCGATTCTGGTGGTATTCAAGAAGAAGCTCCAAGTTTAGGGAAACCTGTTTTGGTTTTAAGATACGTTACAGAAAGAATGGAAGGTGTTGATGCAGGAACAGCAATTTTAGTAGGCTCAGACAAAGAAAAAATTGTTTCAGAAACAAAGAAATTATTAGAAAACAACGACTATTATAATTCCATTTCAAAAGCAACAAATCCTTATGGAGATGGGGAAACCAGTGAAAATGTAAAATTGATTTTAAGCAAATCCGTTTTTGAGTAATTCATTTTTATCAGTTATTTCTTTATATGCTATTAAAAAACCAACCAAAATTGATTTGGAATCTTCGGTAAAATAATATCCCATAAGAACCCAGTTTGAAATTAACAAAAATATAGCCGTTCCAACTAATAAAAAATTAATATTTTTGTTTATTGGTATTTTAGATTTTGGCTGATTGTATATCAAATATATGGAATATAATAACAATAATATGCCCAAAATACCTGATTTGAGATAGGTTGTCATAAATGCATTATGTAACACATAAATATATCTCATTTCTAAATCACCGAGCCAAACTTTTTGTTTTAAATCCACCTTTGAACCCAAACCCTCGCCCAATAATATAGATAGACTTCCTTTATATTGCATTTGGCGGATCGTATTTATAATTTCAACCGATCTGTAATTATCGTTAAAATAGATAATATCGTGAGTTTTTATTTTACTTTTAAAAGCTTCTGTAGGTGCTATTTTAACTTTATATAAAAAAGCTTCAAAACCAACTCCATTTCTTTTTGGATTTATTGCTAAAATAATCAAGTATGAAATAACCGTAAATAAAGTTAGTGAAGTAATTGCCAAAATCGCTCTCTTATTCAAAATAAAATAACCTTTTAAGCCACAGAATAATATAATAAACTGAATAAAATTATTTCTAGATAAATACATTAAACTCGAAAAAGTGATAATTGCTACCATTAAATAAAATTTCTTTTTGTGAATTTCAATATCAAATTTTTTATGAAATAATAAAATAATTAATCCATAAACTTCAAAATCACTGAAGTATCCACAATAAAAACGAATATCACCTACGGAATGTGCGTTGCGAAATAAAAAAGAATAAACAATAAAAAAAACATGAATTAAAGATACAAAATAACTGATTTTTATTACAGACAAGAATGCCGTTTTATAATTATACTTACTTATTTGATAGCCAAGAATTATACCCAGAATTGGTTTTGAAAGATAAGTAAAATCCCTAATTATATAATATATATTTTCGATTTTAAATTTTGTTCTAAAAACAGAAATCAATAAAATTAGAATAAAACAAGAAAGGTATTTTATAAATGTTTGTGAATATTTTTTTTGAATTGTAATTAAAACACTAAAAGACCATATTAAAAAAGTTAGTTCGTAACTCCCATAATAAGGAATCATTAAACAAAGTGCGAAAAGTGCGAAATAAAATTTATTTTTTTTTAAAACGAATGCCATAATTTAATTCAATTTATTTGCTTTTAAATCAGTGTGTAATATCCAAATTTCTTTTTAATGAAATAGACACAAGTAAAATTCAAAACTATTGTGGCAATTAAACTGGCAATAGCCGAACCATTAATTCCATAAGTAGGAATTAGAAAATAGTTTAAGATTAGATTTATTAGAAAAACGAAAATATTTATATACAAAACCAATTTTTTGTTATTTGTTAAATTTAAAATTAAATCTACATTTCCACAAACTGCACTAATAAATGTTGAAATTGCTATTATTATTAAAACCGTTTTTCCTGCAATAAAAGCATTGCCAAAATAACTTAAAAGATATTCGCTGAAAATTATTATCAATAGCACAATTGGCAAGGTTACAAATGTAATAAGTTGCGTTGCTTTTTGAATAATTTTTTTTAATTCTGAAAAATTTTTAGATTCATAAGCCTCGGTTACTTTTGGCCCGATAACAACACTCATTGAAATTATTATGATATAAACAATCATTCCCACTTTAAATGCGGCGTTATAAATTCCTACATTTTCTTCGGTCGAAAACGATCCTAACATCAAAACATCTGTCCAATTAATTAAAAAACTCATCACGCCAGAAAACATCATTGGTAACGAGGCGATTAATGTTTTTTTATAAGAAAATTGGGGTTTAGAAAAATTAATTTGTTTAAAAAAGATAAAACAGAATTCAATTATTAGTGTTATAAGAAATGAAATTCCATAGAAACTTACAATATTGTATGCGTTTATTGAATCATTTCTGAACAAAAAAATAAATGTAAAAAAAAGCACATTTGGAACAATAAACATAAACCATCCAAAAAGTATTAATTTTTTTGTCGCAATAAAATAATAAACAGCAATTTCATGAAGTAAAAAAAAGGGCAGGGAAATAGCAATTAACTCAAAAACAGAAGTTAATTGTGTTTTGTGAAAAATAAATATAGCAATTTGTGGAGCAAAAAAGTAAATTAAAAAAACAGGAATAATTGATACAAATAAAACTAATTTGATAACATGGAATAGAAAATTTTGAGCAGAAAAATCTTTTTGTTCAATATTTCTATTTACCCTTACAATTATGGTGTTTTGAACCCCTAAAGTTAGTATTACACACAACAATTGAATTATAGTTTGTGCTAATGAGAAGGTTCCGTAAACTTTTGCAAAATAAAAATTTGAAATTAGTTTAATGGTATAAAAACTAAAACACACCCCTAAAACTCGGAAACCAAGCGATATTAATCCTTTAGAAAAAAGATATTTAATATTGGTATCTTTTAAAAAACCCGCTAAAGTATTTTTTAAAAAACTCACTTTTTATAATTTATTATCAAATTAGAAATTTCTTTACTCCAAACTTTCCAATTTAATTTGTTTAAATATAAATCTCTAGACGATTGACTTAATTTTTCATAATTTGATGGATTTTCAATTAAATTTTTAAAAACTTCGACATAAGCCTGAAAAGTTTCCTTTGGTTCTAATAATATTCCGTTAATGTTGTTTTGAACTGCACCGCTTATTCCTCCTGTATTTCTTGAAATACTGGGAACACCGTATGCACTAGCTTCACAAAAAACAATACCATAACATTCCGCTTTACTCGGAACAAATAAAAAATGACTTTCTTCCATTAATGAATTAAATTTTTTAAAATCATTTTTATCGTTTTTAAATAAAAACGGTATAACAGTCATTGATTGATGTTTAACTGGCGGTATGCAACCACAAACAGTCAATTTGACATTATAGTTTTTTAATAATTCTAAAAATGTTTCAAATATAATTTTTCCGCCTTTTCGTTCCCACTCAACCCCAATAAAAAGTAATTTTATCTCTTTATTTTTGTCTATAGTTTTAGGTTTATAATTTATATTTTCTTCATTAATATTTGCTCCATAAGCATTCACAAAAACTTTTCCTTGGGGTTTGTAAAATTCATTAACATAATTTGCAGCCCAATGGGAAGAATAACTTAAAATAGCAGCTTTTTGAATTGTTTTTTTTTGATTTATGTTAGATTCTTTAATAGAAAAATCAAACAATTTAGTAAAACCTTCGTAATAATTATTAAGTTGCCCAAATGAAGAGTCTGAAGTATATAAAATAGGAATATCAGTTTTTAATAAGGCAATTTCAGCTGGGACTGATGGTGCAAATATAAAGTCATAATTTTGTTTTTTTAAGCGATGTTTAATAATTTTTGCACTTAAAAAGGATTTAAAAAAACTGTGTCGATGATTGTATCGCTTTGAAAAAATAAAAAGAGTTATTCGATTTATAATACCAAATGATTTTATAAAAACATTATTAATCGGACCAATGGCATCAACAATTTCAAAATGATTTTTTAAACCTTCAAGCATTTTATAATGAATACCAGACCAAGATTTTCTGTCATTTGGGTCCGTAGAGGTTAAAAAGGCAATTTTAAGTTTTGATTTCACAGTTTTTAAAATTTTTTGTAATATTACATTAAATATTATATTTATTTTATTTTTATAGTTTCAACTAGTTTTGATTAATACTGGTCTTTATTTTATTAAACTGGTTTTTGAGCAATGCAAACAGTTAAATAACCCTCAAAGTGCATAAATTTATCTAAAAATAAAAAGAATTTTCGTGTAATTTTATATTTAGTTACCCATTGTTTAAAAAGCGTATCTCGGTCCATAGTGGTTCTACTAATATAATTTAAACCGGCTGCTTTCATTTCATCTTTTAAATCATAAAACTTGTATTCTTTAGGCCAAGGCCAAACTTTTTTACCTAACATTCGTCCAATTAAATACGAAAGTCTGTAAGGAAAAGTATGATGATTTGGATAAGCAACAATTACATAACCTCCTTTTTTAGTAATTCGAGTATATGATTTTATAGCTTTTTCTCTAATGTCTTTGGTATAATGTTCTATAACTCCTGAATTATATGCTAAATCATACGATTCGTTTGGGATAGAATTCATAGTAAACATATCTTCGCAAATACATTTAGTGCCTTTAAACTTTAAGTCGCTACATACTATTTCAACTTTTTCTAAAATAGTATGGTCATAATCTAAAAAAGCAGACTGGCTTAACGATTTATTAAGTAACATTAAACTAATTCCAGCTTCGCAACCGATCTCTATCGCTGACGGCAAATTATTTTCGGCTACTAATTTGTTTAGCACAACATTAAATTCTGCTTGAAAACTAGTTGGATTGTTGTATGCTTTTTTAATATGTTCAATGGTAATCCCTTTTGAGTAGTCTAACCAAGCTTGTTTTTGATCTTTTGACATTTTTTAATGATTATGTAATTTTATTTTATTGTTTATTAAGAGTTTTATCTGTTAAGATTAGTCCTTCTTTATTTGTTTCTTCATTTTTGAGATACAATGCCAATTGATAAGTGCCTTTTTTTAATTTAGAACTATCAATGGTTGCGTTAAAACCACATTCATCATTATTATAGTCTAGTTTAAAAGCGGCGGTTACATCTGGTCTAGTTGCTTTTTGAACATTAAGTTTTGTTGTCTTTCCGTCTTTTAATAATACTATTATAATCCTAGTTTTACTCGGTGACTGATTACTAAAAAAAGCCCATCCTGAAGCTTTAATTGAATTATTATTGTTTTCAAATGCATCTATGTTACTTATAAAACTTTGTCCAACTACCGTTTCATTAGGTTTGATTTTTGAAATTATTTGATTGATGTCAGCTGCTTCTTGTTTGTTGTTTTGTTCTACAAATTTAGCCTTACTTTCCTCCACTATTTTTTTATCCAATTCTACCTCGTCTTCTGGAAAAATATCTTCTTTAGTTTTTATTCGTTCATCGCCTCGCCATACAAAACCTCTTAACAACCTTGCGTTTTCGGGTAAGTCTTTTTCAGGATAAATATCACCGTCCGGGTTGTTGAATAATGTTAGGGTTTCAATTTTATTGTTGCCATCCATTCTCATATTTATTTTACTGCAAACTGACTTATTTATGCCTATAAGTTCATTATTGTCATTGCGCAAATAAAAAAGAACCTCTGCGTTTTTAACAACATCTGTTTCATAAATTTTATTATCCTTGAATTTTGAGTATAGATTTACTCCTTTTACTTGATTATAACCAGTTTCAACGGTATCTTTTGATATAATAAAAGTGTTATTTAGTACTTTAAGAGAGTCTATTTTTTCTGTTTTGTTGTTTCCAATTAAGTTCATCACATCTCCTGTTAATTGGTTTTGGTTATTCCATAGAATCGGTTTTCCTATGAGTTGGGTAAGTGCCTTTTTTTGATCAGAATGGATTGAGTCACACTTTCCACTCATTTCGGATTTGTAAAAACGTACATCTTTTTGTCCTCTAACTATTCTTTCACCTGATTTCCCGGTTACAAAAATCTTCTTAGCATGAACAAACATTGAATCGTTTTCAACCTTATAGCGAATAGATGCATGTTTGGTAATGAATACAGAATCTTTTTGTTTATAAACTTCTCCATAATGTCCTTTGATAATGGCTTTATTGATGGAATCTGTAATTTTTACATTGTTGGTTCCCGAGGCAAATTCCGTTTTCCTGTCATAATACAAACTGTCTCCTTCTATTAATCGGTCTTTGTACTTAATATAGGATTTCTGTAAAAAAAACCCAGTGTTTGACTTGCTGTTGTAATGACCGTTTTCAGTATAAATAAAGGTTTCTTTACCTACTATGGTTGAAGGCCCTTTTAACAGAGAATTACCTTGTGTTGTTTTGTAGTCTAAATGGTTAGATTTTATGGTGTAATCAGGATTTTTTAATTCAACTGAAGACAAAAATTGGTATTTTTTTTCTCTAACATAATACCTTCCTGCTTTACTTTTTAATGTATTTTTTTTATTTATGATAGTTCCATTACTATTAAAATATGCTTCTTGTGTGTTTCTGTCAAAATAGATTGTATCTGTTGTTAAAGTAGATTCTGGTGAATTCAAAACAACTCCTCCTGAAAAATAGGCGTTTTTAACAGCGCCATTATATTCGGCGTATTTGCTTGACAATGTTAAAGTGTCACCTTGTATCATTTTAACATTCCCAAAAGCTTTTATATAATTTTCATTTTGAAAATAGTAGGCTTTATTACAAGTCATTTTTATATCTTCGTGACTTAATCGCACATTTCCTGTTAATAAAAGTGCATCGGGAACTTCCAATTGGTTTATATCGGCAAAATCGGAATATTCAACTTTTATTTTGCTGTTTTTTTGAGCAAAAACAAGTGAACAAGTCAAAAGTAGAAATACTATATTAATCTTTTTTTTCATGCTGTAACTTACTTGTTTGCATTTCTTTCAATCTTTCCTCCCAACTTTTAATTACGATTACAAAAATACTCTTTATTTTACTTTTATCCATAACACTGTACTTTGGACGTTTAGCTGGAGTTGGAAAACTTGTTGTTGGAATTGGTTTTAAATCTATATTGATATTATTTACTTCAAATGTTTTTTTAGCAAAATCATACCAACTGCATTGCCCTTCGTTGCTGAAATTATAGATGCCAAAATTATCGGTTATCGGTTGTCGGTTGTCGGCTAGAATAATATTTACCAGAACTTCTGCTAAATCGACAGCATTTGTCGGTGTTCCTATTTGATCATTTACAACCGAAACAGAATCTCTTTCTGAAGCCAGTCGCAACATGGTTTTCATAAAATTATTTCCAAACTGAGAATAAACCCAAGATGTTCTAATAATGAAATGTTTTGACCAAATTTCTTGAATGGCTTTCTCACCATCTAATTTAGTCTGCCCATAAACTCCTGTTGGATTAGTAAAATCATTTTCGGTGTATGGTTTTGAAGCATTACCATCAAAAACAAAATCAGTTGAAACGTGGAGTAAAACGGTGTTGTGTTTTTTACAAACTTCAGCTAAATTTTTAACGCCAACAACATTGATTAAATGAGCTTTTTCTGGTTCGCTTTCGGCTTTATCAACTGCTGTATATGCTGCTGTGTTAATGCAGTAGTTTGGTTTTATTTTAGAAAAAATAGAATCGCAATTTCCTAAATTAGTTATATCTAACTCAGAAGATGAACAAAAAACAAAATTAATGTTAGGATAATTTGGCGCAATAAATTGCAAGCTTTGACCTAATTGCCCATTGCTTCCTGTTACTAAAACTACCATACTATTTTAGCGTTTTGTATCGTTGGCTGAATTTTATCTTTTTCAGAAATAATTAGGTTTTCTAAAGGAAATTTCCAGTTAATATTAATGCTAGTATCGTTGTATATAATTCCTCCTTCTGATTCTTTATTATAAAAATTATCACATTTATAAAAGAAAGTTGCGGTATCGCTTAATACTAAAAATCCATGAGCAAATCCTCTTGGAACAAAAAATTGTTTTTGGTTTTCGGCTGTCAATAAAACTGATTCATATTGACCAAATGTTCGAGAACTAGGCCTTATATCAACTGCAACATCTAAAACTTCTCCATGCAAAACTCTTACTAATTTAGCCTGAGCATGTTCTCCAATTTGATAATGTAGTCCACGTAAAACTCCTCTTGATGAAAAAGACTGATTGTCTTGAACAAAATGAACGTTTTGACCAATTGCAATCTGAAAAGTTTTTTCATTAAAACTTTCCATGAAATAGCCTCTTTCGTCTTGAATGACTTTTGGCTCAATAATAAAACAACCTTCTAGTTTTGTTGGGATAAAATTCATTTATATCAAGCTAAGTAAATGTTTTCCGTAACCACTTTTAAGAAGTGGTTCAGCTATTTTTTTTAATTGTTCTGTATCAATATAACCCATTTTAAAAGCAGCTTCCTCTATAGATCCAATTTTTAATCCTTGTCTTTCTTCTATAACTTGAACAAATTGACTAGCTTGCATAAGTGAATTAAAAGTACCTGTGTCAAACCAAGCTGTTCCTCTATCAAGAATACTTACTTTGAGTTTTCCTCTGTTTAAATATTCCTTGTTTACGTCTGTAATTTCAATTTCGCCGCGGTGGCTTGGTTTAATATTAGCGGCAATTTCAACCACATCATTGTCATAAAAATATATACCAGGAACAGCATAATTAGATTTTGGTTTTTCCGGTTTTTCTTCAATAGATAAAACTTTTCCGCTTTCATTAAAATCTACCACGCCATAACGCTCAGGATCATGAACATGATATGCGTAAATAATTCCACCATCTGGATTATTGTTGCTTTGTAATAATTCTGCTAAGCCTGTTCCGTAAAAAATATTGTCACCAAGTACTAAGGCCACTTTATCATTTCCAATAAATTCTTTTCCTATGATAAATGCTTCTGCTAATCCATTTGGATGCTCTTGAACAGCATATTCAATTCGGCAACCCAATCTTGAACCATCACCTAGTAATTGTCTGAAAAGAGGTAAATCATGTGGTGTTGAAATAATCAAAATTTCTCTAATCCCAGACCAAATCAATGTTGATAATGGATAATAGATCATAGGTTTATCATAAATTGGCATAAGCTGTTTACTAACAGCTAATGTCAATGGATGTAATCTAGTGCCAGAACCACCAGCTAAAATAATTCCTTTCATTGTAAATTAGTTTGAAATCTGTTTTGAAGATTGTTTTCTGTAAAAATTCTTTAATAATTTAATGCCAATAAAAGCAAAAAATATTAATAATGGGATAATAAATTTCATTTTCCCATTTACTCCATCAATATTCTTAACATTAGTAATACTGCTGTTTTTCATTATGATTTGTTCATTATTTAACAGTTCGATTCTTTGTTCGCCTAATTCTCTTAGAAGATTATCCTTAGTTTTAATGACTTCGTTGAGCTCAGGATTTTCACTAAAATAGACCGATTTATCACTTTTTTGAGTGTTTGTAGTTGTTGAAGAAAATTTATTTAATAAATTGTCTATTTGTCCAATGATTATATCATTTTGGTTCATTTTTGTTGTAATATTATTTACATATACTTTTTGAAAATTTTTGTAATATTCATTAAAATTTAAGTAAGTCATTAATGGTTCGATTATGCTTTTATCTGTAACTCGACCAATAGTGCTAATATGAATAATATGGCGTTTATAATTTTTACTTGTTATTTTTTCCTTGATTACTTTATTGATGTCGCCGTCTTCAGAAAGCAGTTTAACTAACTCAAAATTTTGAGTGTTTTGAGAATTATTTAAAATAACTGTACTACTGTTAACAAAATTATATACATCAATTATTGGTTCTATTTCTATTTCTAATAAAGTCTTTGGTTTGCTTATACCTATTGATTTTAGGAACACCGTGTCTTTTTCTTTGATTTTTGATTCTATTTGATCTATTTTACCATACAAATAATCTACACTTCCAAAATTAGGAGCTACTATTATCTCATGATCAAAGGAGTTTGGTCTCATATCAAGGTAATAACCAACTCCAAATCCTATGATAAATAAAGAAATAAAAATAACTATATTTCTTTTAAAGAATAAAAATCCTCTGAAAATACTAGATGAAATATTCTCGAAAAAATTACCTATTTTTTTAGAAATCTGTGAGAAATCTATTTCTTGATTATCCGAATTGTTTTGTGGTGTTGCGCTCATAAAAAATTTATTTTAAGTTAAAAATTTGTTCTAATATTTTAATAGTAATTAAATAAGTTGGCTTAACTCCAGTTGTTCCAAGACCACCAGAGGCCAATGTGCTACCCGTTTCCAATGGATTATCTGAGGCATAATAAGCATATCTTACCTTAACATTTGGAGGAATACTTTTTCTAATTTTTGAAGCGGATTGAATTGCTTTTTGATAATAAGCGCCTTCCATTTCAAGACCTATAACCTCCCAGGATGATTCGTGGAAAAATTTCAACAAATCTTTATTTTGAAGTGATGTTCCAAGCACCGTAACCATAGGTCCAGCAAAAACTGGAATACCATTACCTTCAAACATTTCTGCTGTCAATTCATTTTTAAAAGGATAGTTATCTGCTGTGCCTTCATTTATATGCGCTGAAGGTATCATAATATCTCCTTTCCCTCCTTGAAGAATTCCTGCTTTCCCCATTATTGAAACTGATTCTACATCTAGAAAGGTTTTGTTTTTTCCGTCATTATAGGGTTTCAGTAATTCGTCTATAGTTTCAAAAGCTTGCTCGCCAAAAGCGTAATCCATTACTATTAAAACAGGGCTTTCTTTACCAACTTTAGCTTTTGGAAAACTTGATTGTGACCAATCAATTTTAGCAGTATCAAAAATCTGAACATCAATATTTGTTCCTGATTGCTGATCTGGAAGAGAAATCATTCCGTGTTTTAATGCAAAATCCTCTACCTTATTTCTCACTGGATCAGCACCTGATTTGCTTAATTCTTCATAAATAAAAAAATCCGACTTTTCTTTATACTTGGCCTTCAAAACTGTGGTGGCAAATAAAGAATTCATTACACTGTGCATATTGGCACTAATTATATGAATTGGTCTTTCTAGAAGATCATTTGCTTTTAAAGTTTCTTTTATTGTGGTGGCCCAAATTTCTCCATGAATATGATGACCTAAACGCTCTCTCAATATGGGACTGAATGTTATAGTTCTTTTATTATTATCAACAATTTCTTCTATGGCTAGTTTTCCTAACCAATAAATAACGTGTAAAAAACGATCTGGTTTTTCTTTTGTCCCGAAAGCTTCATAAATATTTAACACTTCAGAAAAACTTCTGCCCAATATATTAGCAGAATGAGAAATCGCAATTTCTTTTTCGATCTGAGTAAGTTTTTTGTTTAGTAAAACAGTTTGTTCTAGTTTTTGCCAATCGCGCGTTACCTCAACATCAATATCATCTAATAAAACTCTATTTTTTATTTTATGAGACTCTATAAAAATAAATGTCAAATGTGTCAAAATATCATAAATATCAGAACGTCCACGCGTGATTTCTACATTCATTTGTTCTTCGTCTATACGATAACAATTTCGACGTCTTTTTGGCGGAACTATTGCTTGAAAATGTGACTTTGAATAACCTTCATCCGAAGTTAGATTGATATATCGACATTCTTCAATGCCTACAGGAAGTCTTTCAATAACATAAAGCAAACCATTTAATTCTACCTTTTCCTCTGCAATACTTCCATAAATTTCTGGTCTTAGAGAGAGTAATGCTTCTCTCAACGTTTCTCCTGAAACACCCATTGGTTTATAGAAACCTCTGTTAAATAAATGTCTCATGGTAATATACAGTCGTTCAATAGCTCCTGACGACTCTTGCGCTCTTGAACGCGAAATATTCTTAATTTCTTTCATTAATTATTTTTTCTAACCTGCAAATATATGGTTTTTATAGTTTAGTTAGTTAAAACAAGGTTTATTGAGGGCTCATAAACCATCAACTTTTCCGATGGGTTATTAACGTTTTCTTTCGTTTGTTTATGCCATTTTCCTCCAAAAAAAGTATAAATAAATTCTCTCTGAACGTAATTATATAATACAAATGGATAATAGGTTTTTTGAATTTTAGTTTGATTGGTATTCAAATCTGTTATTGTTTTTTCTAATTTGTTTTTTTCTATTATAAGTTTTTCATAACCAATAAATATTCCTGTTTTTAGCATTCGTAAATTCAAATCAGTGATGTCAAAATAGGTTTTCTTTACACCTTTTTTTACTGATACCAAAAAGTCTTTTGTCAATAACTCATCTCCTGGAAAACCATTGCTGTCAACACTGTAAAAATGAATTTTAATAGTAGCATTTTCTATTTCACTATCCGTAAAAATGGTAACTTGTTTAATGAATTTTGTCTTTTTATACTTTGAAATATAGGGAAAAAACTTAGCGTCAATTCTTGGTCCGTTATCAAATGCTTGATAGGTTTCGTTTTTTACGCTGCCTATTTCAAGTTCCCTAGTTTCAAATCTTTTAGCTATTACAACTTCATCTAATTTAAAAGCAGTTTCTTTTAAAATTACTTTCTCCGCTTCTGCCGCTTTTACTGTTTTTTTTTCATAGCCCAAAGCTGAAAAAACAAGATTTTTGGTGTCATTAACGTTTATTAAAAACGAACCGTTTTCTTCAGAAGTAGTGCCTATGTTTTCATTTTCTGCCCAAATATTAACATACGATATAGGTTTATTATTTTCATCAGCAACGATGCCTTTTACCTGAGCTGTTATAGAAATACTAATCAACATCACCGCCATCCACAAAACTCTTTTTTCTTGCATCTTTATTCTTTTTTCTGAAAAAAATCAGCTATTTTTCTATCATTGCTTAATCTAGGTAATTTATTTTGTCCCCCTAATTTTCCAATGGATTTCATATACTCTTGAAAACTATTTTTGGGAACATATGTGATAACTAGTGTTCGCAATACATTTCCCACAATCAAATCATTATAATAGGAATTTTGTTTTCTCATAGCGTTATCTATCAGTAACGCAAATTGTTCCAGATTATTGTGTTCGTTTTCAAATTCAATAAACCATTCATGATAGGGTAATCCTTCGGATGGATTTATTTGTGGCGCCACAGTAAATTCATTAACCCGAACATTGGTTCCCTGCATCGCTTCTTGTAAAGCACATTCTACTTCTTTGCCAATTACATGTTCGCCAAATGCTGAGATATAATGTTTAATTCGTCCAGAAACAATCACACGATAAGGTTTCAAACTTGTAAACTGAACAGTATCACCAATATTGTATGCCCAAAACCCTGCATTAGTAGAAATTATTAAAACATAATTTATGTTCAATTCCACCTCACCAATGGTATAACGTCTAGGATTATCCTCAAAAAACTCATCCGATTTTACGAATTCGTAGAAAATTCCGGAGTTCAAAAGCAATAACATTCCTTTATCCTTTTGAGAATCTTGATAAGCAAAAAAACCTTCTGAAGCTGGAAATAATTCAATTGAATCTACCTTTCTGCCTATTAAGTTTTCAAATTTGGCGCGATAAGGTTCATAATTTACGCCCCCGTATATGAATAGATTGAAGTTTTTAAAGATATTTCCAACCGGTTTATTCCCTTTTTGTTCCAACTTTTCGAAATACATTTGAACCCAAGAAGGAATTCCAGAAATCACCGTCATGTTTTCGTTGAACGTTTCTTCCACTATAGCATCGACTTTGGTTTCCCAATCTTCAATGCAATTGGTTTCCCAGCTTGGCATTCGGTTTTTTTGTAAATAGTTAGGAACAAAATGCGCTACAATCCCGGATAATCTTCCTAGTTTAATACCGTTTTTTTCTTCTAAAAGTGGACTTCCTTGTAAGAAAATCATTTTTCCATCTACAAAATCGGCATTTCCTGTTTCGTGAATGTAATTTAAAATGGCGTTGCGGGCAGCTTCAATATGAGTCGGCATCGATTCTTTGGTCAACGGAATATATTTTGCTCCAGAAGTGGTTCCTGAAGTTTTAGCAAAATATAATGGTTTTCCTTTCCATAAAATGTTTTCTTCGCCTTTTACAATGCTGTCAATATAAGGTCTTAATTCTTCATAATCTCTTATAGGAACTTGCTTTGCAAAATCTTCAAAATTTTTAATTGCAGAAAAATTATGGTCTTTTCCAAACTGAGTTTCTTTGGCGAAAGCCATAAGATTTTGAAAAACTTTTAGCTGTGTTTCAATAGGATTTAATGCCCAAGCTTTAGTTTTATGGTGAATATATCGTGCAAAAAGTTTAGCAACAAAAGATTTTATAGACATGATTATTCGTTTGTAAAATTGTTTTTGAGAGCTTTTTCAGTGCTATAAAATAGATAAACACAAGGCAAAACAATTACTAAAGCACTAATGATAAGTTGGAATTTGATATCTAAACCAAAAATTAAATTAGAGAATGAAAAAACTATAAGAATCAAACCCGACCAAAACATTTTGTTACTTGAATATCGCTGTGCAAAATCCCATCTTTCTTGAGTTTTCATAGAATTTTTCGTTCTATATCCATAAAAAAAATTAATATTTTTGGGAGGGAAAAGTAACGTAATGATTGACGTAATTAAAAAAACTATACCTGTAATGAAAGGTATAACCAAAATATTGTCGCCAATATAATTAAATAAATTTTCCATATTATTCAAATTCAATAAAAATACTTGGGTCTATAGGATATCCATCTTTCCATAACTCAAAATGCAGATGTACGCCCGTTGATTCTTGTCCCGTTGAACCAGCAAGGGCGATAACTTCGCCTGTTCTCACTTTATCGCCTTGTGAAACTGTTACCGATTCCGCATGTTTGTATACAGAAATGAAACCTTTATTATGCCGAATGATAACCACGTTTCCTGTGTTTGGTGTCCAATCAGCAAAAATTACAGTACCGCTTAAAATAGATTTTATAGGAGTGTTTTTGGCTAACGCTATGTCAACCGCATAATGCTTTTTTGTTGGATTAAATTTTTCTGTTATAATTCCCTTTACGGGAGGAAAAAGTACCACATTTACTTTTGACGTGGCTTTTTCGAAAAGATTGTATTTGTCTTCTCTTTCCACTTCTACTCTTAGTTTTAAATCTGATTTTGATAGTTTTAATTCTTCATCTGAAACAGGTTTTGTGTTGGAAGCAGTTATGGAGTCTTTACTAAATTTAGCATATTCTAAATCGCCAGTTAACACCTTTTTAATGGAGGCAATATAGGCCTCATTCTTCTTTAAGGCTCTTGATAAAGAGTCGGATTTCAAAGCTAATTCTGTAGCATTTCTTTTCAATTTCGAAGAAGCATAACCAGGAATATACTCGCGCAATGGTGTAAAAGCGATAATATATGTGGTCACAAAAATTATTAAAAACGCGCCAAAAGTAGCCACCACAAAAACATTCATTAAGGTTAATCGCAAAGAAAAAACTTCCTCAAAAGTATCCTCGTTCAAAATAACCAAGCGGTTTTTTGTGAAGAGTTTTTTCTTTATGATTTTACGATTGAGCCGTTTTTCAGACATGGGGATTTTATTACAGCACAAATATAGAAAAATAAGTCCGCTTAATATTTTATTAACTTTAACGTTCTTTACTTCTAAATCCTATTTTACTATTGATTTATTTTTTACATTTGTACATTATTATTGTAATAAATAGAAACTATGAACTTTTTAATGATATTTTTAGGAGAAATTGGAATGCCTCAAATTCTGTTAATTTTGGCTATTGTTTTACTGCTTTTCGGTGGTAAAAAAATACCAGAACTAATGAAAGGATTAGGTAGCGGCGTTAAAGAATTTAAAAACGCTGCTAAAGATGACGCTCCTGCAGCTAAAAAAGAAGAAGAGAAAAAAGAATAAGTTTTTTACGTTTAAAAAAAGATAAATCCAAGATTCGGATGCTTAAACCTTTGGAATCTTGGATTTTTTATTTTTAGTTAAATAACCATCGTCAACTGAATTCGCTTTCGCTCTTCGTCAACCTCTACTACTTTCACTTGAACGTGTTGATGAAGCTTAACCACTTCATTAACATCAGAAACAAAACCAGATTTGAGTTGTGAAATGTGAACCAATCCGCTTTCCTTAATTCCTATATCAACAAAGCAGCCGAACGCTGTAATATTATTCACAATTCCTGGTAAAATTATTCCGGTTCGAACGTCTTTAATGGTTTTTACATTGGGGTCGAATTCAAAAACTTTTGCAGCTTTTCTTGGGTCGAGTCCTGGTTTTAGTAATTCTTTAAGGATGTCTTTTATTCCTAGAATACCTATCGTTTCATTGGTATAATTTTCAGGTTTTATTAAAGCTATTTTTTCTTTATTAGCTATCAATTCGTTAACCGAAATCTTTAAATCTTTCGCCATTTTTTCAACCACAGGATACGCTTCAGGATGCACCGACGAATTGTCTAATGGGTTTTTTCCATCTTTAATTCTAATGAAAGCTGCGGCTTGTTGATAAGCTTTGTCGCCCAATCGAGGTACTTTTTTTAATTGCTTTCTATCTTCAAAAGGACCATTTTCTTGACGATACGCTACAATGTTTTCAGCCATCTTCTCTCCTATTCCAGAAACATAACTCAATAATGATTTACTGGCTGTATTAATGTTTATTCCAACCGAATTCACACAGCGAACCACAACTGTGTCCAACTCTTCTTTTAATTTAGGTTGGTCAACATCGTGTTGGTATTGTCCAACACCTATAGATTTTGGGTCAATTTTAACCAATTCGGCCAATGGATCTGAAAGTCTTCTACCAATGGAAACCGAACCACGAACTGTGACATCATAATTTGGAAATTCATCACGTGCAATTTTACTCGCTGAATATACTGATGCACCAGCTTCTGAAACCACAAAAACCTGAACTGGTTTGTCAAAGGCGATTTTCTTGATAAAAAATTCGGTTTCACGACTTGCCGTTCCGTTACCAATAGAAATGGCTTGAATATTATAGGCATTTGCCATTGATTTAATTTTTTTCATAGCCATAGTAGTTTCATTCTGCGGCTGATGCGGATAAATCGTTTCGTTGTATAATAAATCACCTTTTTCATCCAGACAAACTACTTTGCAACCGCTTCTAAATCCGGGATCAATGGCTAAAATTCTCTTTTCACCTAAAGGCGGTGCTAATAAAAGTTGGCCTAAATTCCCAGCAAAAACTTCTATGGCTTTGGCGTCTGCTTTAGTTTTAGCTTCTTGCAACGTTTCGTTGGAAATAGCTGGTTCTAATAATCTTTTGTAACTATCTTTTATGGCTAATTCGAGATGTGGTGTTGTTTCATTATTAGCATTTATTATTTCATTTTCTATAAAATCAACCGCTTCTTCTTTTTCAATTTCAATATTGAGTTTAACAAATCCTTCTGCTTCGGCTCGAAGCATGGCTAACAAGCGATGTGATGGAGCTTTTGAAATTGGTTCTGCCCAATCGAAATATTGCGAAAATTTTTGAGCAGCATCTTCGTTTTCTTTTTTCTTGACCACTTTAGTTTCCACAATTGCTTTACGTTGAAACATTCGACGAAGATTTTTACGAATATAAATATTCTCGTTAATCCATTCGGCAATAATGTCTCGTGCTCCTTGAAGCGCTTCGTCTTCGTTTTTTACTTTGTCATTTATATAATTTGTTGAAATAAAATCGATGTCGTCTTTTCTTTGTGCAAAAATAATTTTAGCCAAAGGTTCTAATCCGTTTTCACGAGCTATATCTGCTTTGGTTTTCTTCTTCTTTTTATAGGGCAAATACAAATCCTCTATCTCTTGTAAATCAAAACTATTTTCAATTTTTGATTTTAATTCAGGTGAAAGTTCTCCTTGCTCTTGAATGGTTTTGAGAATGCTTTCTTTTCGTTTTACAATTTCATCATATTGTTTAGAAAGCTTAGTAATTTGTTCAATAACTACTTCGTCTAAATTTCCTGTTTGATCTTTTCTATATCTTGAAATAAAAGGAATTGTACAATCTTCTGCTAATAATTTTAAGGTAGCGCTAATGCTTTTTAGTGAAGCCTTTGTTTGGTTTTCTATAAATTGTAATTGGTTCATTTTTTAGTAATCCTTAATCCTGTACGATATAATCTTTTGGATCTTCTTTATTAAATTCGGGTTGAATATTGATATGGTTGATATGAAATTGCTCAAATAAAATGATTTCAATTTTTTCTAACAACAAATTAAACTCGCTCATTTTTATATCTCTTGAACAATCAAGGTGTGCTTCCAAGTGTAATTCTTCGTCATTTAAATGCCAAATATGGATGTGATGCAATTTATTTACTCCAGATATTTTATGTACTTCACGAACAATTTCTTTAATATCAATGTAATCTGGTGTGAAAAGCATCAACATTTTAGTAGCGGTTTTTATTAAATCAACTCCAACATAAATTAAATAAGCGGCAATAAGAATGGTCATCACACTATCAA
>Ga0214919_10003517_pt1 | contig 23601 bp, 23 predicted proteins | sample LL1503_MetaG_FD_177994 | JGI IMG/M metagenome (GOLD analysis project Ga0214919, IMG submission 177994) | Freshwater microbial communities from Lake Lanier, Atlanta, Georgia, United States - LL-1503 | ecosystem: Environmental > Aquatic > Freshwater > Lake | place: USA: Georgia | collected... | reverse complement strand
AAATGCGGGAAAGCGAAGGTCAATCCGTTATCAAGTGAGTTGCACCCAGATGGACTAACTGAAGTCATCGCCGAAGAATTTAAATCGGCGCTTTGAAGTTGGTGCTGGCGAGCCAAAGTGAAATCACCCTCGCCCACTTGATTTTTCAATCCGGCCTGAGTGAAAATGGGGCAAAAAACCAGTTTGTTGCATAATGCAACAAAATCAAGTATTACACGATTTATTACACGGTCTATTTTTACCCATATAAGCCGTTGATTTATATAGGAATTTCAGGAAACTAGTTTTCTGTTAATCCGTAGGTCCCTGGTTCGAGCCCAGGTTGAGGAGCCAAAAAACCCTTAATAACAACAACTTAGCACATTGTTTTTATTCAAAGCGTCAATTACTCGGTTATTTGCACATTTCACGTGCCGGTCGCTGGTTGATTCTTTGCTCAATCGGGCAAACTAGAAACCCCAACGCATCAAGCCAGCCATATGCTCAAATTTGTCCGAAATCTGCTGCTTTCCTTGGTCGTACTCTTATCAATTGGCGTGGTCGCCGTGTGGGCGCCTGATCGCCCGGTAGAGGATTTGAAGGCCCGCTGGGCGCCGCAGCCGTCTCAATTTGTGGCTATCGATGGCATGAGCGTGCATTTGCGTGACGAAGGCCCAAGGGATGACCCGGAACCCATCATTCTTTTACATGGTACTGGCGCCAGTTTGCACACCTGGGATGCTTGGGCCGAGGTGCTCAAGGCGAAACACCGGGTGATCCGGGTGGATTTGCCAGGGTTTGGCCTCACTGGACCAATCGTGGACGGCAACTACCAAATGCTCGCCTATACCCATTTCATGAACTCATTGATGGATACGCTACAAATCAAGCGTGCGGTTTTAGCAGGAAATTCATTCGGTGGAGATGTCAGCTGGCAAACCGCTGTTGCCTACCCAGACCGGGTGTCACGGTTGATATTGGTCGATTCCTCAGGGTATGCCACCACAGCCGCGTCAGTGCCCATCGCCTTCAAACTTGTGCAAATGCCTCTGCTCAGCCGCCTATTCAGCAACATCTTGCCACGCAGTGTTATTGAATCCAGTATTCGAAACGTCTACGCAGACCCCGCCAAGGTCACGCCTGAATTGGTAGATCGCTATTACGACTTGGCCCTACGCGCTGGCAATAGAAAAGCCATCACCGAAAGGTTCGCTCAAAACAAACCGGGCCAAAATGAATCAGCGATAAAACAGGTAAAGGTGCCGACACTGATCATCTGGGGTGGTCTTGACCGGCTCATCACTCCGGACAATGCTGAAAAGTTTCATCGCGATATCGCTGGTAGCCAATTGATTGTTTTTGAAAAGCTGGGGCACGTGGGACACGAGGAAGATCCTGCTGCTACTGTGGCTGCGGTCCAGGCATTTTTAGGTCAATAATGCCTGCTGCTCTTGCCAATTTGGGCTGAGTCCAAGCGCTGGAATACGTGGCAGCGCAAGCACTTTGTTGCATAAATCTGCACACCTTTGTAGTAGAAACGCCGAAAGCAAGAAGTAAAACCCAGGCGTTATGCCGGTGATCCTGGGGATGCCGTAGGCAGCCAATTCCTTGTTCCCAGAAATCACAGGCTAATCAGGGGTCTTTTCAGCAAAGGACCCCACCACAACCAGGCGATCGCTAATAGGCAACATTTCAACTCCCTTTGGTAGCCTCCGCCAATGAATGAATCTTCCGCCCAAAGCGGAAATTAAGACCCTCGTACTGACGCTCAGAAAGCAGAAATCTGCGATGGGCTGATGCGGTCTGTAACCCTCATACATCCAAAACTAATGTCGATCGGTGTAATCCTAAGCCTCTAAACGATTACAACGAATCATTTAGGCGCCGCGCTCATCTTCACCAAGTCCACTATTGCGGTGGAGATTTCCTCGATGGAGCGGCTGTGCTGGGGGTCGTCGAAGTAAAACAGCAGGTCGTGCGAATACCAGCCGTAGCTCAGCGCGTGGGCAGTGCGCGCAAGGGAGGTGATCTTGGCTTCGGGCAGTGCGGCAGACGACTGGCGCAGGGCTTGGGCCCATATTTCTACAAATTCTTCATGCACTTTGCGCAGGGCCGTGGCCGATGACACTTGACGCTCGAGCAGCAGCAGGGCGGCCCATTCTTTGGGCCGCGAAAAGCCAGCTTGCACCAGCGTATTCAGTAACGCGGCAACCATGATCTGGGCGCTTTGGCCTGCATGCCGGGCCACGGCGGCGCGCAGCACGACCGCACTATCGAGGCAGCGCTGGTGGATGGTGTAAGCGCCTAGCGTACGTAGATTGGGCACATAGTCGTAGAAAGTTCCGATGCCTACGCCGGCCACGGAGACCACCTCGCGGATGGTCATTTTTTCGAAGCCGCGATCGATCAAAACCCGAACAAAGGCTTCCTGTAGGGCGCCCAGAGTGAATTGCGAACGGCTTTGAACGGGTATCTTGCGGGCGCGCGATGAGGTTTTGGCCTCTTGTACCCCTTTGGCTTTTAAAACCCGAACTTTATCCATAGTGATTTCAAATAGACTGTGATGCTGGTCCATTGTGCACTGAACCGATTCATTCCGTTCGATTATGTCTACTGAGATTCAATATTCTTGTGATACGAGCTCATCGCGTGAACATGTGGCGCAGTTATGCCATTGGATCGAACTTCATATTCATGAGACGATTGACTGGACGGATCTGACCCGGCAAAGTGGCAAGGACCATAGATGGCTAATGGCCAGCTTCAGTAAATACAAGGCGACCACGCCAATGACCTGGATCCGCGAGCGGCGAGAACAATTAAATGCTCCCGTCGCGCCCCCAGAAATAGAAACGCACAGCATCGAGTTTTTGCTCAAAGGCGCGCCAATCCCAGAAAAAAACGCCAGTGAGTGCTTTGCGGGCAAGATTTGAACGGAAAGAGAAGTAATGAATCCTACCCAAATCCAAAATATTTTGGTGCTTTTGCTGATATTCGGTTTTGCCACGATGGAGATCGTAAGCCGCCTTTATCACAGCAAGGTAAACGCCACCAGCGAAGATACCAAGCTGGAACTTTTGATGTTTTTGAGTCTGCTGGCCATAACCCAGCCGCTAGCGATTTTGGTGACGTCTAAATTAGGTAATACCTTTTTTCCCGATGCCAAGGGTGCAATTGCCGATTGGCCTTGGTGGGCGATGGTGGGTGTGCTGTTGGTGTTGGATGACCTGAGCCAATATTGGTGGCACCGTTTGTCACACAGCACGTTTATGTGGCCGCTGCACAGGGCGCACCATTCGGCGCAGTACATGAGTATCCGGGTAACCTTTCGCAATAACTTTTTTTATTACCTGATGATGCCCGGCCTGTGGTTCGCCGGTGCGCTTTTATACTTGGGCGTGGGCGGTATCGTATACGCGCTGTATGTCGTGATGAAGCTGGGGATAATTATGGGCGCGCATTGCGCGTGGCGCTGGGACCAGGCGCTGTATAAAATTCCCGCTCTTCGGCCATTGATGTGGGTCCTAGAGCGCACAATCTCCACACCCGCAACGCATTGGGCGCACCATGCGATTACAAATGCTGACGGTATCGGCCATTACAAAGGTAATTTCGGTAACTTACTCTTTATCTGGGACTTAATTTTCGGCACCGCCCTAATCACCCGTCAATACCCCGATGCCGTTGGTCTAGCCGATGATCAGTTGTTCGGTCCGGAGCGCTGGTATCACCAGATGTTTTATCCACTATTGCAGTCGAAACGAGAACACACAGCGCTAAGATTTGGTGGAGAAATTTTCGATGGTGACCAAGTCGCAGTTCAACAATCGCCCAATACTTGAATTTGAATATTTTGGCTAAAAGTATACGTTCAAGGGCAGATAGGAATATCCAGCCACCCAGGTGTGTGTCCGAGTCGACGGGCGCCGCCCATAGTCCAAACCCAGATACGTGCCGCGAACTCCAATGACGCACGGTGGTTGCTGGGGGCGCAGTTTGGTTTTCACAGTATCACCAGCGGCCCCATTCAGGTCAAGCAGTAATTCCGAGCGCCCCACCAATGTCTAGTCAATACTGCGCTGGGCAGCATGGTCACCCAGTGATCACCGCCCCAGCGAGCGTGTAGCGTGATCTCCGCAATGGGAAAGTCTGCGTAGGCCAAATCGTCTGGTCGGCTGTCTTTTCAGCAAAGTAACCCCGCAACAACCAAGCTATCGCCAAAAAGCAAGGTTTCAAGTCCCATTGGCAGCCTCCGCCAAGGCTTAAAACCGACCCAAAGTGGAACTTTAAGAGTTTGCACAGACTGCCATAAAACTGACATTGGCCATTATTACTAGTCCGAGGATGGTTGTCATAAAGATGTCGCATTTGACTCTTAAAGTCTTCGATGAAGCTATTTTCAAAAACCATCGCAACCTATTGTCATCCATTACCCACGGAGCATCAAAACATGAATTTATCTCGGACTTCCTTATCAACAATCGTCGTCAGTGCCTTGATGACACTAAGCGGGTGTGGCGGTGGCAGTTACAGCAGCGCAGCGGCTGCAGACACATTCGCCACCAGAGTCAACGCAGCTTATGCTTCGTTTGCGACCGTCAGTGGCTTAACGTCCACGGCTGTGGCTGACCTTTTCGATTCCAAATATCTGGACATGAGTTTCACCAAGACCATCGTGCTCGATGCATTGAAGGCCAGTGCTGCGGCCCTGGGCACCACTGCGGAACTATCTCTGTTCCCCTTGGCTCAAATTACCAGCCCTGTGATCAGTAACTGTGATGCCAATAACGTCTGCACCCTCAACGCCATCCTCGTCAACTCTGACGCAGACACCACCTCGGTTGAATTCAGTACCAAAGTGATCATTGTCTCTGGCGTTGTCTATTTTTACGGTGACCAGTCTTCCACCCCGTCCATCTGATCTGCACCCTGCAAAACCTAAAGGCATTTCCCATGAGCAAACAATTCAATCTTCGTCACACTGCACTGGCAGTGTCAGCCTTAGTCGGTCTGATCTCGGTTGCGACAGTGCAAACCGCAGCAGCTGCTGACAAGGCCAAAACCAAGGCAGCTGGCACTTATGTGACTGGTGACTTTCATAACCACTCCACGTGTTCGGATGGTTCGCTATCGATGAAAAAACTGATCGATAAATCAGTCAAAACCTACGGCCTGGATTGGTTTGTTCAAGCTGACCACGGCGGCAGCAGCGCCAGAAACTGCACCTTGTCTGAAGACCCGTTTGAGCCTGTTGCCCCAGCTCTTGGCTTGACCAATAGCGCAACGGGCCCCTATCCTCCGGCCACCTTCCCGAGCGGCGGCCAGCCTGCCGCCACACTCAAAGGACCCAACCAGTCCTGGGAGTCCACGCTGCCGGGTGGCCGTGCCGACATCAAGGGTGATGGCACTGCAACGCCCAAGGCCATGTGGCGCTGGCAGGAAATAAAGGAATTTCAGTACAAGGTGACTGAAGACGAGAGCCGTGCCCGCCAAAAGCCGATCTGGATGGGTGTGGAGCAAAACGCGCCAGGTCATGAGCACGTATCGACGACTGTTCTTCAGGGTCAAAAGCCCTGGCCTCAGGCGGGCGTGATGGGCAATGCTACGCTGCAGGCGCAGTATGAGTACTGCTTTGACCGCAACGACGGCGACACCAGCCGTGGCGCCGAAAACCAGTGGGATTGCTCGGTTACTGCCAGCGCCAACGCCAATGCCTTGGTAGATCCAACTGCCCGCAAGATAAGAGGCACCAACGGTGCGGAAGCCGGGTTCAACGCGCCCGATCGCGGGCATTTGAAGTCCCTGGAGGGCATCCGGTGGATGAATGAAAAAGCGCCTACCACCAGCTATTACATTCCGGCTCACCTTGAGCGTGCTGGTAAGTACGACCCCATCGCCAACCGCGGGTTCAACATTGAGCATCTGCGTAATTTCAACAACACCGCGCCAAATATTGCATTTGGCTTTGAATCCATGCCGGGTCACCAGGCTTCTGCAACGCGTGGTGAATACCGGGCCGGCTTCGGTGGTCCCGGCATTGACTCGGTGGGTGTCGGCACCTACGGCGGTACCGGAATTTATGCAGCCAGAATCGGTGGCGTCTGGGATGCCTTGCTCGGTGAGGGTCGCAACTGGTGGTTCTTTGCGAGCTCGGACTACCATAACCGTGGTCAATTCGGTCCAGACCAACGTGAAAGCACACAGGACTTTTATCCCGGCGAATACCAGAAGGACTACGTTATGGTTCGTAGAGGCACCAACAATTTGTCGGCTGAGGGCATTATTGATGGTCTGCGTTCGGGCAACAGCTTCGCAGGCTCTGGTGACCTGATTGACAGGCTGGCCTTCGTCGCTTGCACTGCCAACCCGGCCATCCCGGCCGCAGCATTCAAGTCGCTGCTTGAAAAAGCCGCTTCGAACGCAGTTGCGAAAAATGCAGAGGTACGCATCGACGGTTGCGCCACTATGGGCGAAAAACTGGTGGTAGCGCCGGGCGCTGATCTGGTGGTGGCCATTGCTGTGCGCGATCCAGAGGGCACCAACAACTCACCGTACAGCTTTCCCAACCCTTCGCTCAAGCAAATCAATATCAGCCAGCCGCTCAATGCCCCGGTACTGGACCACATTGACGTGATCGGTGGAAATGTGACCGGCTACGTGAACCCCACAGACGCGGCCAAGTACGCGGGACTCGAAGGCTCTGCCGCTGCAAGCAATTCGTCCGCAGGCATTAAGAAGGTGTTTAGCCGCACCAACTGGACAGCCGCTGCCGGTGGCGTGCGTGTCATGAGCTATCGCATTCCGGCTGTGAAGGTGTCCCAGTACGTCCGCTTGCGCGGTACCAATCTGCCGGCTGCCACACCGTTTGAAACCGACGCTAACGGCAACCCTTTGAATGACTACGTCCTGATTCCTCAAGATGATGGCGTCACTGCAACCATTCCGGGCACAGTGAAATGCGATGACGCAGCCTGCCCGGCACACTTGCGGACTATCAACGGTGTCAAGTACTCTTCATTTGACGTGGCCGGTTGGTCTGACCTGTGGTTTTACAGCAATCCGATTTATATCGAGGTAACCAACTCGGTCAAGATCGCTGGCACAAAGTAAACGAGGCATCGTCTGGGGCTTGCCCCGGACTTTTACCCTAACCCGGCCAGTGGCCGGGTTTCTGTTTTTGAAAGTGCATGTGTTTGTAACTGCTAGTTCTATCACTTCCGAGGCGCCGTTGTTGCCGGCAAAGACGAAAGCCCATTGGGGGTTTGCCGCCCTTCTCATGTTTGCATCCGGTGCGGCTGGCCTGGTGTGGCAAATGGTCTGGACCGCGCAGTTCGGTCTGGCGCTGGGCCACGAGATTGTTGCAGTGCTGTCAGTCATGGCAGCTTTTTTTGGTGGTACCTCAATAGGGTCGCTTGTACTGGCTCAACGCTTGGAACGCAGTGCTAACCCCGGTCGCTGGTATGCCGGACTAGAGGCTTTGATTTCGGGTTGGGCTTTGCTGGTGGCCTTCTTATCGCCTATTGCCCTGCCATACTTGTCCCGATGGATTGGTGCAGAACCATCGACAAGCTGGCATTGGGCGCTGGCGTTTTTCATCCCTCTCCTGGTCCTGCTGCCAGCCACACTGGCCATGGGTGCAACCTTGCCCGCCATGGAACGCCTGCTCAGACGAGACGAAGATCAACCCCTGGGTTGGCTGTACGCTGCCAACACAGCAGGTGCCATGGTGGGCCTGTTGTTTGCAGTGTTCTTTTTTGTTCCCAAGCTGGGACTGTTCAATACAAGTCTGGTCTTTGCCGTAATCAACGCGATATGTGCCTTGTTGGCTTGGCGAGCCTGGGGCCGTCATGTGGCCCCCGACTTGGCCGAGATCTCCGCGAATGCGCAGAGTTCCTCTGAGCGCCCAGCGCCGCTGGCTGGAACGCGCGGCTTGCGACTGCGGCTTTTTATCACCGGACTATTGGGTGTTGGCTATGAGGTCCTCGCAGTGCGGGTTCTCAGCCAGGTCACGGAAAACACCGTGTACACCTATGCCATCCTACTGGCCGTTTTTTTGCTGGGTACGGCGCTCGGTGCTGCGCTCTTGCGGCGTTCTGGCCAGTCGATGGATGTCATCTCTGAGAGGATAGACCAAGCGCTGGGCGTGCTGATCTGGGCAATGTATTTCGGTGGGCTTAGCTTGTGGTGGGCGGATCTCAGCTGCGCGTTGCCGACACGCTGGTTTGGGGCAAGCACGGGTGCATCCCTGGCGGGAGAATGGCTCGCTGGAATGGCGGCCATGCTCGCACCCGCCGTGGCCATGGGCGTGCTGTTCACCCTGCTGTGTCGTCAGGCACAGCATGTCCGCATACCGTTGGGCACCGCCATTGGTGTCAACACGCTTGGCGCCGCGCTCGCGCCGCTGCTGGTGGGTTTGCTGTTGCTACCTTTCGCGGGCGCGAGTGCGGTGCTTCTTGTTTTGTTGACAGGATATCTGTTCATGCGATCCCTGACAAGCTGGGCCCGGCCTTATGGATGGGTAGCAGTAGTCGGCATCGTGGGTCTGGCGGTTTTCGCTGGCCCATTGCGCTTTGTGGACGTTCCGGCTGGCGGGCGCGTGCTCAGTTACAGGGAAGGAGTGATGGCTGCTGTCAGTGTAGTGGAAGACGCAGACGGCGTTGCGCGGCTGCACATCAACAACCGCGCGCAGGAGGGCACTAGTGCAAGCGGCCTGGTAGAGACCCGTCTTGCGCAACTGCCTCTACTGCTTCATCCTTCCCCGAGAACAGCCCTGTTTCTCGGTTACGGCACGGGCTATACAGCCAACGCCGCGGCCCTTGATCCCCGAGTCAGTGTGAAAGCTGTCGAATTGTTGCCTGAAGTCATTGATGCGGCCGGTATCTTCGCATTGAAGGTGGGTGCGCCAGCTTCGGCCAGCCCAGTGATGACTGTCGCCGCCGACGCGCGCCGATACGTCCAGTCTACGACCGATCGTTACGACGTGATCGTGGCTGATCTTTTTCATCCAGCCAGAAGCGGTGCAGGTAGTCTATACACCGTCGAACATTTTTCCACTGTGAAGTCCAGGCTGGAGCCCGGCGGCGTGTTTTGTCAATGGCTGGCGCTACACCAAATGGACATCGAGACGCTGCGCAGCATCGTTGCCGCGTTTTTGAAGGTCTACCCCAACGCTGTTGCAGTACTTGCCAGCAACAGCCTCGATACGCCAGTAGTGGGCTTGATTTCGCGACCCGATCAGCCCGCGTGGCAGATCGAAACTGTTCGCTCCCGCATGTCTGAACTATCGCCATCTATGGCAAAAGCGCTGAGGCGGGCCAAGCTGGATGATGAGTTCGCGGTGCTAGGCAGCGTAGTGGCCGGCCCAAAGGTATTAGAAGAATTTTCGCGGGATGCTACGATGAACACAGATGACCTGCCGGTGGTCACGCACAGGGCTCCATGGGTGAGTTATTCGCCACAAGAAACACCCAGAAATCGCTTGGCATCACTAATGCAGCGGGTCTCACCACTCACCAAAGATGTGCTTGGGGCCGAGCAAAATACGGAAGCGATGCGACTTGAGGCCTACTGGCAAGCACGCTCGAAGTATCTGGCGTTCGGCATGGCTGTTCGTCCTAACGCCGACCCGCGGGTTATGCTTGATCAATTGCGAGGACCGTTGCTAGATATGGTCGCCACCAGCCCAGACTTTCGCCCAGCTGCTGAACCGCTGCTGGCCTTGGCTGAAGCCGTTCGGGGGACAGACCCCATTCTTTCAGCCCAGGTCAAATCTTCATTGCAGTCCGCCCTTTCATCACCGCCATCCCAACCGCTTGTCAATTTGCATTAATCACCATGGAACAGCCCATTACCCATCCTTCCTCTTCCTCGCCTGTTTGGTTACAGCGCGTCCTACGCGAACCGCTGACCCACTTTGTCGTTCTGGGCGCACTTATCTTTGCAGCTGATTATTTGATCCTGGCCCAGCGCGGAAATCCACAAGAGATCGTGATCACGAAAGAAGTCTACGCGGAAGCTCGTGGCGCATTTATCGCGGGGATGAAGCGCGAGCCCACCGATGCCGAACTCAAGGTACTCACAGACCGCTGGGTAGACAATGAAGTTTTGTACCGAGAGGGACTCACTCTCGGCATGGACAGGGGCGACCAGGCGATGAAGGATCGAGTAGTCTTCAAGGTTTTGACAGCCACCCAGTCTGGGCTAGCATTGCCAAAAACTGATGAAGCCGGGTTGCGTGCCTGGTTCGAGTCGCGGCGCGACCAATATGACCTGCCAGCACGTTTGAGCTTTGAAGAAGCGGTGCTTGCTGCCAGCGATGCGACGCCTGCGAAGTTGCAAAAGTTTGTGACCGCGTTGAACAGTCAGCAAGCGCCTGAAGCGCAAGCCAGTCTGCGCATCTTCAAGGACAGGCCCAGGCCGAACTTGGTTCAGACCTATGGCGCGCCATTTTCCGATGCACTCGAAAAGCAAAACATTAATAATTGGGTAGTGCTCCAAAGCCGCGAGGGTTTTCATGCCGTGCGCCTAACTGCGGTCATGCCCGGCCGCGCAGTCGCTTACGACGAGATGAAAGAGCGTGTGTACACTGACTGGAAAGAGTTCACGTCCTCGGAGTTGACTAAGGCCGCAATACGTGAAATAGCCAAGAAGTACCGTGTTCGCGACGAGGGGAAGAGTTCGTGATGATTTTCCAAATAGGTCAGATACTCAAGCGCGTGGTTTTCGCCATAGTGCTAACGGCTTGTGCCGCAGGAGCTTCTGCGCATGAGATGACCATGGTCGACCTTTCGCTGCGGGAGGTAGCCCCAAAAGAGTTCGTTTGGGCCTGGGGAATACCGGGAAAAAATGCGCCGGTCTCCCAGGATCTCACGCCGGTATGGCCAGAAGGATGTGTCGGTGACGCGAAAATGGTGCGATGCGGCGAACGCGGGCTTGCCGGGACCCTTTCGGTCGAAGGGATTGGTAAGAACTACTCGGCTGTGATTCTTCGCATCAACTGGCGCGATGCCCAACAGAGCACGCACACTCTAAGCACAAACAGGCCAGGCGTGCGGCTTTTCGGCGGCGCGCGCGATGAGCGTGATTTCGTTGAAGTGGCGCAGACCTACGGCCTGCTGGGGCTGGAGCATATTCTCAGTGGCATTGATCATCTGCTGTTTGTGTTGAGCCTGCTGTTTCTGGTCGGCTTCCGGCGCAGGCTGATTGGAACCGTTACATCGTTCACTTTGGCACACAGCCTGACATTGGCGGCCAGTGCACTGGGGGCGCTGACGCTACGCCCGCCGCCTGTGGAGGCCGCGATTGCCTTGTCCATCGTGCTGGTGAGTGCCGAAGCACTGAGCAACCGGGACACGCTGACACGCCGCTGGCCGGAAATCGTTGCCTTTCTGTTCGGATTGGTGCATGGACTGGGCTTTGCCGGAGCGTTGAAAGAGATCGGTTTGCCTGAACGCCATGCGCCTGTTGCCTTGCTAACGTTTAATCTGGGTGTGGAAGCGGGGCAGTTGCTGGTGATTGCCCTCGCCTGGGCTCTGATGCTGGCCACACGTCGATTGAAGGGGATAGCCATGGTACGAAAGACTGCGCTCTACGCCATTGGCAGTATTTCGGTGTTCTGGACACTCTCGCGTTTGATGGCAATTGCTGCCTGAGCCATCGTGGTCGACGTTGTAGAACTTTTCCCCACCCCGGTCATGCGGGTGCCCGCAGTCCTGTCGACTGAAGCAGCAGGAGCCCTGGCACAGCGGCTGGCGCAAGGCGCAAGGGTGGCTAATGACCGGTCTGAGCAGCTTTCGCACACGCGTATCTTAGGGCCGGGCGATGACGCCGGGCTGGATACTGTAGTCGAAAAAATCGGCCCACACCTTCAAGCCTTCGGTCAGCTTCTCTTCGGTGAGTCCCTACGCTGGATAGTCAAGGAAATCTGGGTCAATGTGCTGCAAAACGGCGGAAGCCAGTCCCTGCACAACCATGCCAACTGCTTCGCTTCAGGGGTGCTCTACCTCACGCCGTCAGACCGATCGGCTTGTACCACCTTCACGCGCTCGATGGGGGGAGGCGAGTTCGCATTCCGCAATACCCATGCCGGTGTCACGACAGGCCCTTTCAACGCCGAGAAATGGGTCGCACCTCTGCCTGAACCCGGTGATCTCATACTTTTCCCAAGCCACTTGCTGCATGAGGTTCCCGTCAACAAGGGCGAAGAACGGATAACCCTCGCGTTCAATGCCGTCCCGCACCGCCTGGACGCCTGGGGTTATGCCCTTTCATTTCAGCCATGAGCTGCAACGACCATCGCATTTTCATGACACTTTCACGCCCAAAAAACAAACTAGTAAACAGCTGGAACGGCGTTTTCGGTTCATGGAGGTCTAGCATGATCTGGCGAGCAGGGGCAGTAATCATTTGCTTATTTTCCATGGGACCTGGTGTGGCTCAGGCCGCAGAAGTATTGACCTGCGAAACGTACGCCACTAACTGGAAATGGCAAGAGTTCCGTTGCCCTCTGACGATTGACAGAGATGGGCAGAAAATGCTTTTCAAGGCGGACTTTTCGGGTAGTCACGACGACACTCGGTTGTCCATGACGCTGTCGCTTGACGGCGAGCCGGTCGCGTGCAGTAAAAGCAGCAAAACCTCGCTCATTGGCGAAGACGGCAGTGTTAGTCTTGAATGCCACTTTGTACCTGACGGTACACCTGGAACAAAACGGGTGCTTGGTGCGCTAATACAAATTTGGCATGCCCACTTAGATGCAATCCAACTCAGCATTCCGTGACCTATCGCACGATAAACCGCGCCATACAGGTTAAGACGAGTCCCTGCTACCAGACTCTATCCAAATTCACCAAGCATGGATTCGATGGATGACCGCCCATCAGATTTCAGCCTTTCGACAGTTGCGCGGGAATAAACAGCCTTGCCTTTTAAACCGAATTGGGTTGGGAAAATCCACAGCTATGGCGACACTTCTGTAGTTTTCACAGGACAAAACTCGTCATGCGCACAATACCTGACTATAAAACAAAGGTATTATTTGGAATGAACCCTAAGAGGGCCAACAAAGTAAAGTTTTGCCCCTCCCTGTTTTGTCCTGGACAAAAGTCTAGAATTCCCGGTGACCCCCTAGCCAGGCATAGGCGGCCTGCTGTTGTAGAGGCCTAGCTTGGCTTCCAGGACATTTGCGATAAGCGTAATTGAGATGGATTTACTGGACTCATTTAGATCTGGACTGAAATTATTACCGCTCACCACACTCGAGCGCATTTACATCAGAGAAGTTATGAAAACCGCAGAAAAACCTACACCACTTGAAACTCGAGTCTCTTGGGCAATTGAACACTGGAGATCACTTTTGTCTCAAATGCCGCCACGAAACGAAAATGGGGCATTACAAACTCGGACATCCGATACCCCAAATCAGACTTCAAAACAATTTAACGCCTCTAAAGAGCTCACGAATAGTTGAAGCCAATCATCAATGGAGTTTGACTAACGATCATTCAGCCAAGCTTCGCTACGTTCCCATAGGGCTGCAGCCAATTCGGAATTTTGACCCAACGGTGCCGACAACGTGGGTTGAGAGTCTGCATAGTACAAGCCTGACTCTTGCTGGGGCGCATGCATTGCGCAATGCAAAGTTGTGAGCGCCCCCTCTTCTGGGGTCAGAAAACCACGAAGCCGCAACAGTGGACGGGTCCAATCGGGAACAGCGCGCCAGATTTTAGTGTCTACGACGCCGGGATGCAGCGAATAGGTAGAAACTGAAGTTCCTTGAACACGCTTTGCTAGTTCTGAGCTAAAGAGTAAATTTGCTAGTTTTGAAACTGAGTATTCTCGGATGCCCGTCCAAGTGCTGGTAGGTCGGCACAGGGCATCCCAATCAATGCGAGGAGCTCGCTTGTGGGCACGACTTGATACGGTGACGATACGAGAAGGTTCTGATGCTTTCAACTTGTCCAGCAGCAAATGAGTCAGCAAAAAGTGACCCAAGTGATTTACGCCAAAGGTCATCTCAAAGCCATCTTTAGTTAGGCCCCTCATGCCCGCAACTCCCGCGTTATTGACCAACAGGTGTAATGGCAAATGAAGTTCAATGAAGAGCCGCGCACACTCCCTCACTGAGGCAAGGCTGGCTAAGTCCAGGGGAAGGAATATAGCTTGCTCATCAACTCCTAGCGATTTGATGTGGTCCAACACGGGCTGCGTTCTTTGAAGCGAACGGCCTGCGATTACCACTTGAAATCCTTTTTTGGCCAGTTCGATCGCCGTAATACGTCCAATTCCAACGTTACCCCCGGTGATGAGTGCTACTTGGCCTGAAATACGGAAATTGCTGTTCATGGTGAGATAATTTCCTGCAAAGTCGAAATAGATTTCCTAAATGATGCCTGATGATTGTTACCAATTCAGGGCTAAATACTTGCATGCTCACCTTTCAAGCCAGTGTGCGTGTCCGAGTCGATGGACGCAGCTAAATAGTTCAAACCCAAATAAAAGCACCTAATTCCAACGACGCGCGCTGGTTGCTATGGGCGCAGTTCGGTTTTCACAGCATCATCAGCGGTCCCAGTCAGGTCAAGGCACCCTGATCATCTATATCCTATACCTAGAAGTCCGGTACGCTTATCGTGTCACTGAAGTGGGTGATCCACATAAAATAATCGAAATTTCAAAAGATCCTCACTATGTTAAAAATTGTCCCTTTGTATGCGGCCTTGCTGGCACTCTTCTACGTATATCTCAGTGCACGAACCATTGGGGTAAGGCGTAATGCCAAGATTTCTGTAGGTGATGGCGGAGATGATTCAATGCTGCGTGCTATGCGGATGCATGCAAATTTCGCTGAATATGCACCGATCACGTTGCTTTTGTTGGCCTTTATGGAAATTCAGGGTGGCCAAAGTTGGATGCTGCATACTCTGGGTGCACTGCTATTGATAGCAAGGCTTTCGCATGCCTACGGCATAAGTTCGCTTGAAGCTCCGGGGAAATTCAGAGTGGCGGGTATGGCTGGAACGTTTACGACCATTGTTATTTCAGCACTCTGGTTGATAAACGCCTTTGTCATTTCGCAGGGCTTTCCATGAGGAAACTGCTATTGGCAGTCGCCATAACGCTGGCGTTCCTAAATAGTGCCTTTGCCCAACGCATGTATGGCGGTAGTGGTCACCAGATTGGCCGCGTGGATGGTGAGCGCTACTACGACGGGTCTGATCATCAGATTGGGCGTGTAGACGGGGATCGAATTTATGACGGATCCGGTCGGCAGCTAGGCCGCATTGAAGGTGAGCGCATCTACAACGCATCAGGTAGCCAAATCGGCCGCATCGATGGTGAGCGTCTCTACAGTGCCTCGGGCTCTCAAATAGGTCGGATTGATGGGGAGCGAGTTTATGACGGTTCTGGTCATCAGATCGGACGCGCAGATGGCCTGCGTCGCATGCAAATCATCGTGTACTTTTACTTCTTTATGTGATCAATACTCGCTGGGCAGCATGGAATCGCGGCGCGCGTCACTTCCAATGCAAATCCAATTTTCGGCTCTGAGCCGCACAGTCACGCAAGTAAGGGTTGATCAGACTTTGGTATGGGATGCGAACGCACCGTGGTGCAATCGTATTCTTTTAGCATCGTGCGTAGAGGTCATCATGTCACTCAACAGCCAGTTCAACTTTACACCCAACACGTGATGCAAAAGTGATGAGCATATCGAGGCTGAACTTTTCAGTCTTACCGCTTAAAAGATCGCTCACCTTGCTTTGAGCTACCCCAAAGCGCTCAGCAACTTGAGCTTGAGTCCAACCTTCTGATTGGACAATAAGGCGAACGTGGTCTATCAACTCCGCTCGCATCTCTATAACCTTGTTGTGCGCTAAATCACTAACCCACCAACTCCATAGCTAACTCGCGGGGGTTATCTGTGCGTTCGTTCACATCAAGCATTTCAATGCCAAGCACTTTGCCTTCGAGGTCATAGTCAAACACAACACCAGGTCGAATTTCTTCACTCTCAGCCACAGTGCCTGCGCGCAAGCGGATATACATGGCATCGGCTTGCTGGTCGTATTCAATTTTCATGGTGAAACAACATAATTTTCAAACTTGCTTGTTGCCGTCACAGTGGCGACCAACACTGCTGTCCGCTGAAGTTTAGTTAATTATTTCAGCGTTTCGGTCAAATACTGTCACATAATATTCATGTAATTCACCTAAATTCAAAGAATGGACAATCTATTCGAAGAAAACCATTGAAGTACCTTTTCATCGTCGATTTAGGTGTACTTCTCAGTGTGCCAACAAAGCAATTTATATGTTTTTTCATAGTGATTCTGGCCATTGGACTGACCGGCTGCTCTCCTACCGCCCTAATTAAACGTAGTCTTGGCGACGAATTGGCCGCACAGGGGCAAGTTCAGGAAGAGGATCCTGGTCTGGCGCGCGAAGCCAGCGCTTTCTACTTAAAGCTTGCGGAATCTCTACTCAAGGACGCACCTGAAAACCAGAAACTGGCCGAGGCAGTGGGTGCTGGCTTAAGTCAGTACGCTTACGCTTATGTTGCTTTTGAGGCAGAGCGCTTGGCAGCTACCGATGCCCAGGCCGCTTATCGCACCAACGAGCGCGCAAAGCGACTCTATTTGCGCGCCCATCGGCACGCCATGCGCGCTTTGGAACTTGCAGTTCCCGGCTTTCGAGCGAAACTTGAGCACGCCGAGGCCAAACAATGGCCGCTTCTTTCACAGGACCAAGTCGGCCTGGCGTATTGGGCTGCTGCTTCTTGGGGGGGCTATATATCCCTGGCCAAAGACTCACCTGACGCTGCTGCGGACTTTCCTTTAGCCTACCGGCTGGCAACCTTAGCCTGGAAGGTAAATCCGAACTATGGCAACGGTGGACTTTCCAGCCTGATGGGAAGCTTTGAGTCAGCGCAGCCAGGGGGCTCACTGGCTAAAGCAACTCAATATTTTGACGCATCTATCTCAATTAGCCAGGGAAAAAATGCAAGCCCATATATCGCTAAAGCAGAAAGCATTTCAGTACCACAGGGGCAGCGAGAAGCCTATGAAGCACTCCTCAAAAAAGCGATTGAGACCAGTGACAAGTACCCCGATCTTAGTAATCAACTTATGCGCGAACGGGCGCAATGGTTGCTACGTACCGCAGAAGATCTTTTTTGAAACTCCTCCCTTTATGAACTCCTTGATAAAGCCAGCCAAGCTATTGGCAGCGTTTATGTTTTTGGCGGTGGCCTTGTTAAGCTTCCCTAACTGTATGGCAGCAGAAAAGCAGCTTCGCATCGGATCATTGGTACCAAAAAACTCTTTGTACCACCGACAACTCATGGATATCGGCGAAACCTGGCGGGCCGCACATGCAGACAACGTTAAATACGTTGTCTATCCAGATGGCAGCCAGGGCGGCGAGGCTGAAATGGCGCGACGCATGCGTATTGGACAGCTACAAGGCGCATTGCTCTCTGTTGTCGGACTTCAAGAAATTGAACCCTCTATTGTTGCGCTGCAAGCCATACCCATGCTATTTCGATCGTGGGAAGAAGTGGACTACGTGCGGGAGAAAATGCGGCCATCGATGGAGAAGAAGTTTTTCGACAAGGGCTTTGTCGTATTGGCTTGGGGTGATGCAGGTTGGGTGCGCTTCTTCTCTAAAGATGCGGCGATTCGACCTGATGACTACAAGCGAATGAAATTTTTCGCATGGGGCTCGGAGCCAGACCAGCAGGCCATCATGAAAAGCTTGGGCTACACGCCGGTTCCTTTGGAAACTTCAGATATTCTTCCCGCCATCCAGACTGGGATGATCAACGTAGTGCCCTCGACACCCTACTTCGCCTTAGCCACGCAGATTTATACCTCTGCACCCCATATGCTTGAGATCAACTGGGCGCCGATTGTCGGTGCTTTGGTGCTGACAAGGAAGACATGGGACGATATGAGCCCCGCCACACAAGCAGCTATGCGTACAGCCAGCGAAAAGGCTGGTGTTCAAATTCGTGCAAAAGCTAGGCAAGAGGTCGATGAAGCTGTCGATGCCATGAAAAAGCGCGGATTGGTGGTGGGCCGACCGAACGCAGATCAATTGCGAGAATGGACGGAGTTTGCGGAAAAACTCTACCCGCGGATTCGTGGCACCATGGTGCCAGCCGACACCTTTGATGAGGTACAGGCCCACCTGAAAGACTTCCGCGCAGGCAAGGCAAAGTAACTATGGCGCGCCTCGCAGCCCTACGCACCTGGCTTGGTAGCATCGACGAGCAAATCGCCGCTTTCGCTTTGGGGCTGATGATGTTCATACCGCTCATAGAGATCGTGATGCGACCTTTGCTGGGAAGCGGCATTGCCAATGCGCCGGTCGTTGTCCAGCATCTAGGTCTAGTACTCGCTATGTTTGGCGCACTTGCTGCTGAAAGGCATGGTCACCTTACGTCCTTTGGCTCCAATGATGGCGGCAAGGGCTTGGCGCCCCCCTGGTGGCGACTGGCCCAACTATTGGCCGCTGTGGTGTGCGGAATGCTGGCCTACGCAAGTTGGCAATTCGTCAGCACCGAGCGTGATGCAGCGCATACCCTAGCCTATGGCCTACCCGTTTGGATCCTGCAAGTCTGCATGCCTTTGTGCTTTTTGTTGCTGGGCTTTAAATTGGGAGCGAGGTGTACCAAAGGTTTTCGACTAGAAGCGACTATTTCTGCATCCATTCCATGTCTGGGCATTGCCATCGCTACGCATTTGGAGGGGACTTCGTTTTTCCCTTGGCCGGCGTTAGCCCTCCTGGCCTTAGCTCTGCTTGTCGGTGCGCCGATATTTGCCGTGCTAGGAGGTCTGGCACTTGTGCTGTTCTGGAGCGAGGGCATGCCTTTAGCATCGGTGGCCTTGTCGCATTACCAAATAACCGTTAACCCATCATTACCTGCCTTGCCCCTATTTACCTTGGCGGGGTTGCTATTTGCGCGCACCGGAGCCACGCAAAGGCTGGGCGACTTATTCGTCATCCTGTTTGGCGGTGGAGTTAAAGGTTCGGTAGTCGCCGTGGCATTGCTATGTTCGTTTTTCACGGCATTTACAGGTGGCAGCGGCGTTACCATTTTGGCGCTTGGCGGCCTTATGTTGCCGCTATTGAGCAATGCAGGTTATCCAGAGAAAAAGGGCATAGGGCTTGTAACCAGTGCAAGCGCCCTAGGCGTATTACTGGCACCCTCGGTGCCCCTCATCATGTACGCCATTGTGGCGCGCATACCCATTACCACCATGTTTGTAGCAGGCGCCGTACCTGCGTTAGTCATGGTACTGAGCTTATTGATTTTTGGTGGCTTTTTGAAATCGACCATGCAGCCGTCTTACTTAGCTGAACGGGCATCCACCGCCAAGCTCTGGAAAACTGTTTGGATCGCGAAATGGGAAATATTGGCGCCGGTAGTGGCCATCGGCTCGTTGGTCAGCGGCATGGCAACACCTATGGAAAGCGCTGCACTCACCGCAGCATATGCAGTGATAACCCAGGCCTTCGCGCACGGGGAATTGTCCTTTAAAAAATTATTCGGCTGCCTAAAAGATGCCGCCCAAATCATTGGCGGGGTGCTGCTGATATTGGGCATGGCGCTCGCGCTGACCAATTTCCTAATCGACGCTGGAATTCCCGATGCAGCCATTATTGCAACCCAAAACCTGATTCCAAGTAAAGAAGTTTTTTTAATCGCTTTAGTGGTGTTTTTACTTTTTGCGGGCGCGCTGATGGAAATATTCGCGGCGATTGTGGTGCTCGTACCCTTGTTATTACCCGTGGCACAAAGCTATGGTATTGATCCTGTGCACTTTGGCATCTTGTTTTTAGCGGCTATGGAGATGGGCTTTTTATGCCCCCCAGCTGGTATGAATATTTTCTTTGCTTCGGCGATGTTTGGCAAACCCATTAGCACCGTCGCCAGCTCCGTGACACCAGCTTTGCTGGCGATATTTATCGGCAGTTTGCTGATCGCGCTGGTTCCCGGATTATCAACTGCTTTGCCACAGTTTTTTGGACTGATTCTCTAAGCTAACGCAAAAGCGGTGCAAGGGCGAGATTGGCAAACGTATTGGCAAATGGAAGTCTCATTTGCCACCCGACCTAGTCATGGCCCCAGCACTTTTCTCGCCGCAAGAGATATGCATGTCAAGCTATGGGACTGTACTTCAATGAAGTTGTCATAAATGATTCACAGTATTGGACGACATTTAGAAGGATGTTGTCCAACTCGTCCGAATCCATTTCAATTGCCAGTGCTGAGAAAAACTTTGGCCGCACCAGGGCCCTGGCTGGGATTAATTTGAATATCCAGGCTGGCGAGTGCGTCGCGCTTTTGGGTGCATCTGGCTCCGGAAAGACTACTCTTTTGCGCAGTATCTGCGGACTTGAGTTGCTAGATGGCAAAGACAGCAAAATAGCGTTATTCGGACAGGCACTACAAACAGGCGGAATACTGAGTCCTGAAGTGCGGACTTTGCGACGTCAAACCGGCATTATCTTTCAGCAGTTCAATTTGGTTGGACGGATGAGTCTCCTGAGAAACGTCCTTACGGGACTGCTACCTCACATGCCGCTATGGCGGGTAATGAGCGGCGCATTTACGATCGAGCAAATTCGTCAGGCCTTACAGGCATTGGATTCGGTGGGTTTGGCTGACTATGCATTTCAGCGCGCCTCCACCCTTTCGGGCGGGCAGCAACAGCGCGCTGCCGTGGCCCGCGCCCTGCTGCAAGGCGCTCTTATATTGCTAGCCGATGAGCCAGTAGCTTCGCTAGACCCAGAGTCGGCTCGCCGGGTGATGCAATTACTAAAGCAGCTCAACCAGGAAAATGGTATGACGCTGGTGGTGAGCCTGCATAACGTGGCAATTGCGCGTCAGTATTGCTCGCGCATCGTCGCGCTACGCGCAGGCGCCGTAGTGTTTGACGGGCCGCCTGCAGCTTTGACCGATACACATTTGCGCGATTTGTACGGCAGCCATAGCGACGAATTGCTTATCGATGAAGTGCATGTACCGCTGAGTTCGGCACATCGAGATATTCCTTTTCCCGTGTAGTTCCTAGCCGATTTTTTCTATTCTTAGGAGTTTTTTATGAAACCAATGCGTTGTGTGTTTGCTTTGACCCTGCTGTCTGCCAGCTTGATGGCAGCCGCCCAGGAAATCAACTTTGGCGTTATTTCTACGGATTCAGCCAGTGTGCAGCGCGAGCGCTGGGAACCACTTTTTCGCGATATGGAGAAAAGAACCGGTCTGACGATCAAGGCTTTTTACGCGCCTGACTACGCCGGTGTGGTCGAAGCCATGCGCTTTAACAAAGTGCAAGTGGCGTGGTATGGCAATAAGGCCGCTATCGACGCCGTGGACCGCTCCAACGGTGAAGTGTTCGCACAGATCCTGCGCTCGGACGGCTCTTTGGGTTACTACTCCTTGCTGATTACGCAAAAAGACAGCCCTTACAACAACCTCAATGATGTGCTGAAAAACAGCAAGTCGATTAACTTTGGCATTGGTGATCCGGGCTCAACCTCAGGCTTTTTGGTGCCCAGCTACTACGTTTTTGCCATGAACAAGGTGGATCCGCGTACTGCCTTCAAAACCATCCGCAATGCAAGTCATGGTGCCAACATCCAGGCCGTGCTGGCCAAGCAAGTCGATGTAGCGACCAACAACACGGAAGAGACCGACAAGCTGGAGCAAACCAAGCCAGAAATGGCTAAAGAGCTGAAGATCATCTGGAAGAGCCCGCTGATCCCGAACGACCCTATCGTGTGGCGCAAAGACCTAGACCCAGCCGTGAAGGCCAAGGTCAAGAGCTTCCTGATCGGCTACGGCAAGACCGATGCGGATAAGGAAGTGATGAGCAAAATCTATAACTACAGCGGCTTCAAAGAGTCCACAAATGACCAGTTGATCCCTATCCGTCAGCTGGAGTTGTACAAAGATCGCGTCAAAATCGAAAACGATGCGCAATACAGTGCCGAAGAAAAAACACGCTTGCTTGCAGACATTGACAAAAAACTGGCCGCATTGGCTAAGTGATTGACGTCGATAGCGTTCATGCGCACTGGCAAACTATCTGCAAGCCCCAGCACTGAGAGGCTGGAGGGCTTGCTTGCACAAGCAAGTGCGGGGCGTTTCACTTGGACAGCCAGCATCGCCTGGCTTGTCGTAATTGTCACCTTGGCTTGGGCCTGGCAAGGCGCCGAAATGCGCCCGCTAGATCTGATCAGGGATGCAGACAATATGCGGGTCTACGCCCGGGAGTTTTTCCCACCCAACTTCCATGATTGGCGTATTTACCTGCATGAGATGGTGGTCACCCTGCATATTGCGCTGTGGGGTACGGTTTTGGCGATCATGGCGGCCATTCCGTTGGGACTTCTCAGTGCCCATAACGTCGCGCCACCATGGGTCTACCAACCGGTGCGCAGGCTGATGGATTTGTGCCGCGCTATCAATGAGATGGTGTTTGCGATGTTATTTATTGTCGCGGTCGGCTTGGGGCCATTTGCGGGTGTACTGGCTTTGTTTGTCCACACCACCGGTACGCTAGCAAAACTGTTTTCCGAGGCGGTAGAGGCCATCGACGAGCGCCCCGTGGAGGGTATACGCGCTATGGGTGGACACAAAATGGCTGAAGTCGTTTACGGTATTCTTCCGCAGGTCATGCCATTGTGGTTGTCGTATTCTTTGTATAGATTTGAATCGAACGTACGCTCTGCTTCTGTGGTTGGCATGGTAGGTGCAGGCGGTATCGGTGTGGTTTTATACGAGGTCATTCGTGGTTTTCAATATGCGCAAACCTGTGCTGTTCTTCTTATGCTGGCTCTCACGGTCACCTTGATTGACATGTTTTCCGCATGGTTGCGCAAACGCTTCATTTAGGCTGGCACAACCCAGTACGAATAACCTGGGGATGCGGTGCATTTAACGCACTTCAATTTGCTCAGCCGATGGTCCTCATTGCAGATCGCGGAGCGCTTGGCGGAGAAAACGAAGAGTTTTTGCGAAGTATGCTCGGTGTGGCATGTAAATCGATCGCCTGGTTTGACGGCGGATTAGCCTCTGTTCAAAGAGCCAAGGAGCTTTGCGATCGCTTATGGCCAGTATTGGCCCAATACCCTGAGTGTCTGATCGTCGCCGTTGGCGGCGGAAGCACCTTGGATTTGGCAAAGGCGGTTCGGTTTCGATTTTCGAGCGATATCACTGCGGAACACGTTTGGCGCACCAATACGCTACCAACATCGTTTTATCGTCACCCGCTGTGGTTAATTCCAACGACTGCGGGTACCGGCAGCGAAGTGACGCCTTGGGCTACCCTTTGGGATACGCTTGCACCGAATCCTAAAAAATTGTCTTGGGCGCCTCAAAATGGTTTCGCGGAATGCGCCATTATTGACCCGGATCTCAGCCGAACATGCCCTAGCACACTGAGCCGAGATTGCGCTTTAGATTCACTCTCTCATGCACTTGAGTCACTTTGGAATATCAACCGAACACCTATTACTGAAACGCTGGCCATTGAGGCAGCGCGCACCGTGATTGCGCATCTCCCCGCACTATTGGAGTCAAGTAAAAATCATGATGCGCAGACAGAGATCGTT
>Ga0214919_10003516_pt1 | contig 23602 bp, 20 predicted proteins | sample LL1503_MetaG_FD_177994 | JGI IMG/M metagenome (GOLD analysis project Ga0214919, IMG submission 177994) | Freshwater microbial communities from Lake Lanier, Atlanta, Georgia, United States - LL-1503 | ecosystem: Environmental > Aquatic > Freshwater > Lake | place: USA: Georgia | collected... | reverse complement strand
GCCATTGGTAACAGATTTATTTTCTTTAAAAAAAATAGCAATCGAAGACCAAATGGGATATCCATATACAATACCTCTGGCCAAAATATTATCTAATTCATTATAAAAATCCGGGTTAGTAGTATGATGTCGAATTTTAATATTAGGAAGATCAAAGCCAGTAATATCACGCAAAGTAGCCAAATTAACAAAATCACTGAAAAATAAATCAGCAATGTCAGTACGAGAAAAGTAATACATCGTAGCACCCCAACGGTTTTTGACTCCATCAACCAGTATTTCCAATCCAGCGTTGATAATTTTTTGACGTACGTTTTGATTAGGGATATAAGCAGCAATTCCGCCAACTGGCTTTAAGCCTAACGCAACTCGATCGATTAATTTGGTATCACTAAGCGTGCGATTGAAACCAAAATTATAAGCACATCTGGAACAACACACTTCTCCAGGAATGCAACAAATACCAAGATCCTCGCGATACAGATTTGAAAAATTAAAATTTTTTAAATAAGCTAATTTTTTTTGGATAACATAAGTTTCATTTTCCAATGCATAAACCTCGTCGTAATCACCATTTTCCGAATCGCCTGCACTGTCGTTTGAATACTCCGAAGTGTCGTCATCGGTAGCGCCAATGTCCGAAGCGGCCAAATTGCCGGCATCGGTGTCCATGGTAATGGAATTATTGACGACGCCCATTCCGGATCGGTCGGGGCCCGTATCGTTGGCAACGATATTGCTTACTTGATTGCACGCCATTCAAAAAATTAATGAAAATACAGTAAATTTATATTAAAAAAATTAATGAAATTTATAGCAAATTTTTTTAATTATCAACAGTCATTTTTTTTAAAAAAAACACAAACAAGCGCCAGGACGGTAATGGCGGCGTTGACAGAAGCGACAACGGAAGTACAATTAGTACAATTAGTACAATTTTTTTTTAAAAAAAAATAAGACATTATAGGCTTTCCGAGCCACTGCTTTTGTGGGTTTTTTTTTTAATAATAAAAAAAATTAAGTTAATAAAGCATAGTCGGAGCCAAAAATACTAGTATTTGCGTGCAAATCATTATAATTAGTCAAGGTTAACACCTGCCTAATAGCATTTACAATGTCAGTCCTTACAATATCAGGCGAAATATTATTTTCATGACCAGTAGAAATAATTTTTAAAATATTATAATTGAGTAAATCAAAAATTTTAAAAATGTCGATAATAAATCCAATGCCAAGATTATTTATATTTTTAGCGATGTATTGTAATGCGTTGAGGTTTAATTCGTATAATTTAAACATGTAGAAAAGAAGAATAAAAGTCCACAAAACACAATACTCATCCAAGTCATTATCTTGAATTAATAATAATTTTTTTTGTTTTTTTGAAATAAGATCAGAGTAAATTTTTTCAAATGATTCTTCATCTAATTTCAATGACTTAAGAAGTTCCGAGTAGTCTTTTTTTTCTATTACGTCAAGGTCTATTTGCATTCTAACAGAATTTAGTAAAAAAATAAATTTATCAATTATTTTTGTTAATTTTAAAGGTGTGTCAGTACTGTAAGAAGAATTATTAACATAAGTTTTGTACTGGTTTATACAAGTAGTTTCGTACTGTTTTAAATCACTTATAAATTTTAGAAACAAATTATTTAAAGCATAAGATAAATTCAGTTTACTTTCTAAAGGTAAATTTTCATTATGAATAAGCAACTTTTCTCTATCGGACAAATAATTTTTTAATAATTCTTTACAATTTACAAAGAAATTAACGATATACTTTAAATTTGATCTGTGATTTGCCTCAATTAATACACTATAATCTTGAAAATAAACAACTGGAACTGATGAGTATTTTTCTAATTCAGTAATGAAGTCCAAGCAAGAATAATTAATGAGCAAATTGGTTAATTCTATACTTAATGTGGATACTAAACGTAAAATTTTATTAGTGTCTGTTCTTTTAGTACTGTCGATAGTGAGGAAAGTTTTATTAAATTTATCAATTAAAATGGAAAACGAATGAGCAGAAAAGATATCAGAATATAAAAAAGTTATAAAAGCGTAAATGTATCTTACGTTGTCATCAAAAATTTTTGTGTTTATATTAGCCGAGGCAAGGGTATAGTTTTTGAGTAGATAAGAATTTTCAAAGATTATTAACTCATATTTTTTTTCAAATATTCTTGGTATGTTAAAATTTAAAAAATCAGTTTGCAAAAGATTTTGTACTGAATTTCCAAAACGGTCTTTAAAAAATTGAGTATAAATAAAATATTTAGTAGTAAATGCAGGTTCTTTTTGCAATATTGTTTCATACCTTTTAGTGTGATTCAACAATTCAGTAATATTTGTAGGATCGATTGATGTTGATTGCGGAACCAAAGGGATAAAAAAAGGGGAATGCATTGCAGACTGTTTTAAAGTATTGGTAAATGATTGTAAAGAACTGATTGAATTATAGTCTATGAGTATGATATTTGTAGAAGAAATTGAATCCAATATTTTTTGTAAAAAAACATTTAAATGAGCAAAAGTATTAGTATTTTGGAAGAAAAAAGATTTAATTTTTTGTAAAAAAGAAGGTGATTGAAAAGGATAAGTATTTGAATTTTGGAAAAAAAAAGCTTTACTTTCCGGGATGATGGTATTATATTTTGAGCGTTTGATTTGCAATCTTCCTCCTTGATCTGATCTTGCTCTTTTTTTTGAAACGCTAGTACTAAGCTCCTGTTGTTCCAATTCTGCTTGTTCTAATTCTGCTTGCGCGGATTCTGGAAGGGAACCGTTGTCGAAAACAATAAAAATACCTATTTGGACTGAAAGATGATAAATGAAAATGAAAGAAACGCCGTTAAATTTCAAAAGGGGTATGATATTTTCGTAAATAAAATTAGTATTGGTGATGAGGTTATCGAAATGATTCTTAAAAATTTGAGCATTCTCAAGATTTGGAGGATCGTAGCTAGCAGTGTAATCCGAAAAAGAGAGAAAATGGCCTTTTTTATTATTCCAAAAATTATAAGCCAATGATTGCATTTTATAAAATAAAAAAAAAGTTAAAAAAAACAAAAAAAAAATGTGTGTTTAAAAAATATAATTAGTTTATACGCATATATTATTTTTAGTTTATTAAATTCGAAAGGCCAAAAATCATTGAATTTGTTGTTAAAAAATTAATTTTGCAAACTCAAAAAAAGATTTCTTACGCTAATTTTTATATTGGGAATAGAATATTTACTGCTCGATTTGTCAGTACTCAAGCAATTATTGGACGGATTATTGTATTTTAATGTGGCACCGGGGCTGCCGAATTCTACTCAAGAAAAAGATGATATCAATATCCCAGGAACCCGGGCTATAGTAATTTGGCGGCTCTTGGGTCCGACGAACCCGCTGTCGATTGGATTGCAATTATTAGCAGTGAGTCCGACAACGCCGGGGCGCTTGTTTTGACGTATATTTTAGAGTAATAAAGAAGTATAATTAATAAAATTATTGACAAAAAAAAATTTTTATATATTATATATTTATATATATTAAGCTAAACTAGATTTAAACCAAAATAAAATTTGATTGCAGCGTTTCGCTTTCGTTTTCAAGGCCCATCGGGCCATGACAGCAAAAGTCAATTTCTTGCTTGGCCAAAAAAATGGTGATGATCGTAGCAGCAACAATAAATTCAATAGCAAAAAGGTAGCCCAATACCTCGGCTGATACAGATCCCGTTTGCAGCAAAATATAGAGTACGGCGCTGACGGCGAAAATAACTTTTTGGATAACGACACAGTTGAAATAATAAAATTGTATTATATAGCCAAAAAAAATTAATTTTAAAACATAATTTTATTAGCAACAAAATGTGGACGTCTAAGATTACAAGAGCTGCAAAGCAATCTTAAACAAGCTTCTTTTTTGTGAAACATTTTCCAAGAATTTTCAAAATCTAAATCTGATGGAAGAAATGTTTTTAAGTTAAGAGAAGAGTCTTTGAAATTAGATGGAAATTTTAGAATATTATAGTGCAAAAATTTAGCTAAAATTTCTTCAAAGTGATTGATATGATCGACGTGATACTCTGACGCGTCTGTAGATTTGCAAAGACAACACTGGACCAGAGGGCAATTGCGTCTAAATTCAAGGATTTGGTCATGGATTGCGACGCGCAAAGCAGATTTTAAATGATTTTTTGATTTACCAGAGATGCAACTTCTCCAAGAAATATTATCAGTAGAAATAATATTTTGAGATTGTTTGAGTAAATTTAATTCTAAATGAGCAGGGCTAATTTTATTTTGAGTGATAAATATGTCAACAGTATCAAGAGTTTTTTCCGGGTAATTTGGATGATTTTGAAATAACTCAAAGAAAAAATTAAAGTAGGTTGGGTAAAATTTTTTTACAGAAGAACAAATGCCAATTTCAGCAATGATGGAACGAATGTAATTTTCTAATGATTTTTTAGACTTAAAAGAAGTTAATGACAACATTTTAACAAAAGTTATAAATTTAAAATTTTACAATATTGCGAAACGCAAGACGGAATCGGCGCTTACGGCGGCGATAAATTTTAATTAAATATTTATAGTTTAAATAAAATTTGATTGCAGCGTCTCGCTTTCAAGGCTCAAAGGGTCATGACAGCAGACGTCTATTTCTTGTTTGACCAGAAAAATGGCGATGATCGTAGCAGCAAAAATGAATTCAATAGCGAAAAGGTAGCCCAGGTCCTCGGTAGATACAGATCCCGTTTGCAGCAAAACATAGAGTACGGACATAGAGAAAATCGTATTGACGCAGCAGGAAAGGAAAAAGTAAACAATGTAGCCGCAAAAGCGAGCAGGACATGGAGTTAAAGGCTGCATTTGTTTTTTAAATAACAAAAAAGTTTTCGCTAACACACAGCTTGCGCTAACACAAATAACACAAAAAATAAAGCGATTCTGGAGTTTATTAACACAAAAGGGGCTCAATGCTGTCCAGTAGGGCGGCGACCGGAACTTTTTGTAATATTTAACAAGCGCCGAAACGGTTATGGCGGAGTTAAGGTCTAGCAGGACTTGACAATATTTTTTTTAAATTTGTTATAAGCATTGATTTCATTGAAAGTGTTAAGATCAAAATCAGCCCAATTTGTTTCGTCCAATTCGTCATTTTCTGCGAGAAATTTTGCGCGCTGGTGGTTATAGCCCTCTGGATAATCCAAGTCGTTGTTGTTATTGTTTAAAGCGCCAGAATCATTGGCAACGGTGTTACCAGCGGCTGCTTGTAAAATAATGCTTCCTTGATTGAACGCCATTCAAAAAATTAATGAAAATAAAGTAAATTTATAATTAATTAATTAATTATTTTTTAAAACACAAAAAAATTTTAATACAAAAAAATATAAACTTTAAGTATCTAGTAAGGAAGACGAAAAAGAAGTAGGGGCAGCGGGGCCCATGGGGCCATTGCAGCAGCATCGACAAATACTAAGGATAGCACCATTTATTGTAGAAAAAAAGTAAAGCAAATTGCACAGCTCGAGCATAATCAGCAATATTTTATTAATTGTATAAAGAAAAAATACTGATGTTTGACAATGAACGAGCGCCGATAATAGATGGAGGCAGCGACAGTGGATCCAGGTCCAAATCAAGGGAAGAAGCAGCGGAGCAGGGCGCCAGTAAATCAAAATCAGTTAAAAAAGCCAGAGGCGTAGCGTTGGCAAAGTCTGGAGGCTTTGACGAATCGGGAAATTTTTCAGCAAATTCGGAAATGAGCGAAGGGTCAATGAATTCAGCGGGTTCCCAGACGACAGCTAAAGCTAAATGAATAAGGCCATTGTAATCGACGATATCAATCAAATAAAAAGCGCGGGCGCCCGAAGCGTCCAGACGGTACTCGCGATCTACGATTTGGCGAATTTTCCAGATGGGTTGAGAAAAAAGAACAGGGAAATTTTTTCTTTTAAACTTTTTTTTAAAAGAGTTTAAGATTGAGTTCTTTGAAGAAAAAATAGGAAAAGGAAAATTCTTTGGCATCTTGCCTGTCACAAACGTTCAAGTTAATAAAAATTTTTTAATAAAAAATAAAGCTTATTTTTTAAAAACACAAAAAAATTACAGTTTATTTTTTAAAAACACAAAAAAAGCTTGCGCTAATACAAAATCGCTGTTAAATTTTTTTGTTAAGGGCCTGAGGGGCCACGGGTTTCGTAGGGGCCCAAGGGGCCACGGGAAGGTTGGGAGGGGAAATTTTTAAAAAAAAATTTTGGATGCAAGATTTTTTGTTGCAATTGCAAAAAGTTTTTCCAGAAAACGGAGCAAATGTAATTTCTGACACAGTAGAAGACATGTGAGCGTTTAATAAAATTAAAAGAAAAAAAAATTAAGTATGGTTGATGATTTTGATACGATAGCGCCTGTTGGTATCGGCGATCGAAGCCCGTAGCGTAGGTTTGTTCCACAGTAAATGTAAAGCGTAAAAGCCGGCATAGTTGGGGTTATTTGAATTATCGTGGCGGTGCCTGGCGATGTAGTTTTCTTTTTTCTGTGTATCTTTTGAAATAAGAAAATCAGTGTAGCCGGCGGCGCCAAAGTGGATAGTTTTTGATCTATTTGAGATTGGGTTGATGAATTCGACCATGTATTTTTTTGATCTATTGGTACTTCTGTACAAGTGATAAGTCATTTATTTTTTTTATAAAAAAAAATAATAATAAAAAAAATGGCGTATAGTTTTGGAAGAGTGTCGAACGATTTTTCAGCATCAAATATAAATTCAGGAAGAATTATTACTAAAGACTTAGTATCAAGCATTACACAATTTGCTGATTTGCCGGTTGGTACTGCAAGTAATGTCGTATATGTTAACCCATCGACTGGTGTTCTTTCGCGGGATTTGCCTGGAGGTTCCACGGGCGCCACGGGCGCCACGGGATCATCAGGAACCCCTGGAACCCCGGGTGCAACTGGCCCCACGGGCCAAGGAACTGCAGTAAATACGGGAGCCACGGGCGCCACGGGTTTATCTGGAACGCCTGGCGCCACGGGCGCCACGGGTTCATCAGGAACCCCTGGAGCGCCGGGCGCCACGGGCGCCACGGGTTCAACTGGAACACCTGGAGCGCCGGGCGCCACTGGTTCAGTGGGTCCGATGGGCAGTCAGGGAGTACAGGGAGTCCAGGGGATTCAGGGAGTGGTAGGAAACACGGGACCGCAGGGCAGTATGGGGGTTGCTGGTGGGGTTGGACCGACAGGAGTACAGGGAGCTAACGGAGACACCGGGTCACAGGGAGTTCAAGGAAATCAAGGAAATCAGGGACCCTCGGGACCCCAGGGACCGCAGGGATTACAAGGAGTCGCAGGAATACAGGGACCTACTGGACAGCAAGGAATTCAGGGAGTTACTGGGGGTTCCGGGGTAACAGGAGCCAGTGGGGCCACGGGAACCACCGGGGCGACGGGTTCCTCGGGAACCCCCGGGGCCACCGGACCGGCAGGATTTGCTTCGAATACGGGAGCTACTGGAAATACTGGGTCGACTGGTGCAACCGGGGCCACTGGGTTTAACGGAACAGCTTCCAATACTGGTGCAACTGGGCCTTCTGGTTCCACCGGTGCGACTGGACCTACAGGTATAAATGGAACAGCTTCAAATACCGGGGCAACAGGGTTTACAGGAAGCACCGGCGCCACGGGAGCCACGGGTTCTCCTGGAGCCTCCGGAAGCATTGGACAGACGGGAAACACGGGAAATACGGGAAGCACTGGGGCAACTGGGCCGCAGTCTACTGTAGCGGGACCGACCGGAGCTCAGGGAGTTCAGGGAGGTCAAGGAGTACAGGGCCTACAGGGTACACAAGGACCTACTGGTTCCGTGGGTGCACCAGGAGCCCAGGGCCCAACTGGAGCAACGGGTTCCACTGGAACCCTGGGCGCAACTGGGCCCCAGGGAGTCCAGGGAGTTCAAGGAAGCCAGGGAGTGCAAGGCGTGCAGGGTATGCAAGGACCAACCGGTTCTGTGGGAGCACAGGGAGTAACCGGTCCTCCTGGAACATTGATTACAACTGCATATTTAGGTAACATTACAAATCCCACAATGGTTTTTGGCGGGTCCGGGTACAGTTCTGTGCCACTGGTAAGCATAGAAGCACCGGTTGCACTTGCGAATTGTCCAGTGCAGCGTCCGTTAGTTACAGCGACTGCCACCGCATTGATTGGGAGTGGTGCCGTAATTGGGTTGGTCTTAACGAACCCAGGTTCTGGATATACCTCGGATCCTGTAATAACAATTGCACCATCGGGTGGTGGTCTAACGGCCGTCGCAGTGTGTTACTGTATATTTGGGCTGCAAAGCAATTTGAATAATGGAGTTGATTGTGGTGCTGAATATTCTACATGTTTTATTCAAAACAATCAAGTCATTGGAAGCTGCGGTAGCAATTTTTATACAATGGGAGTTGGAAATACAAATTTTAGTGCAGTATATCCGGTTACACCGGGATTTACTAATACGTTAAATGGCGTTAAAGCAGCACGGGTTTTTGATACTTTTTATAACAAATATATGATAAACGAACAAGGTTTTTTATTTGGCACAGGAATCAATAATTATTATACACTTGGAAACGGAACAAACGTTAACAAATTTTTTATGGAAAATATAATTTCTACACCAAATTTTCCAATTACAAAATTTTCATCAGGATATAACTACACCTTTCAAAATTCCGGGTGTTTGGCACTTGCTTCAATTGGAACAAACTCCTCAAGTTTGGTAGTATGGGGATCCAATGCTTTTGGAGAATTGGGTCTTGGAAATACGACTGCACAGACTACTCCCTTAACGTTTGTGCCTGCAAGTTTGCCGGCGAATACATATATGTATGATGTGTACTATTCATCTACTGCGAACAATGGTGGGGCGTTTTCATTTATATTGTGTAGGAACACACCATCATCCGGTCTTGGAGCGGGTGGTCCAGTACTGGCAGCAGGAAATAATTTCAGTCAGGGACTCGGAATACTCCCAGTCGTAAACCCGCAGACTACATTCGCAACGGTTAGGTGTGAAAATGTTATGGTAGTTGGAAATTTTGGAGTGGGAGTTCCAACAACGGTCGAGTTCCTTAATACTGGAGCAAGTAATTTCACTGCTTCTGGAACCACTGCGACTTGTTTAATCGCTGGAAACTATAAAATAGCAATTATCAATGTGGATACCCTTGGTAATACAGTTGGTACCGCAAATATTCAAATATCAAGAACTACAACGGGGGGCACGGTCACCGTTCTTGCAACGCTGACATTAACCAAAGGGAATAACGGAAGCATTCAAGTACCAGCGGTTATTCTAGCCGTCGGAGATGTAATCCAGATTAGTGGTAGCAATGCAGCGGTAAATCCTGCCAAGTGGTATATTTCTCTAGTAAACACTACAGTAATAATGCAAAACATTATACAAATAGCAAACGGAGCAATAGATGGGGTAAGCACGAACTTTTTCCTACAAAATTTTACAGGTTTGAACGGATCATTGATTAATATAGTGTATGCAACTGGTTTCAATAACAGCTTTTGCTATTATGGAAACACGTCGACAGTTGCTTCCAATACTGCTGTGGTATCCACCATTCTTTATGATCCTATTGTACAAATTAAAAACTCAGGAACTGCAAGCAGTTCGACACAAGGATACTGCATGGCAACGGCGCTAACAGCCAGTGGATCACTATACTGGTGGGGATATAATGCACAACCAATGTGCATTATTCAAAATAATGCAGTGACGTTTCAAACCGACCCAAGCGCACGGATTGCCTCTATATTGTGGTCTCCAAAAGGATTTCCATATGGCCCCAATTCTATTATTCCCAACAATGCTGGTTCGACCGACGGCAACAATATATACAAATATGTTGTAAGGAGTGCCACAGTCACTTCTTCAGCCAAGACCATTACTGTTGTGTTAAAATCTGGAGTTGTAGGTACAATTGGAAGCGGATTTAGTGCCGGTTCCAATCCGTTTGGAAACGGAACAAGTGGGACAGGATTCAGCACCTGGCAATTAATGTTTCTAAATAGAAGCGATGTAATAGATATAGTTGGAACAGCCGGTCCTGATTTTCCGGTTATTTCTATTCTTACAAGCAATGGAGATACGTATAGTACAGGTCGAAATATTAATGGGGAATTTGGAACTGGAAACGGGTTAACCTATGTTACTCCAGCAAAAAGAATTATATAAATTTCCCACAATCAATCAAGTACACCATTTTAAAAAATAAAAAAAAGCGGCGAATGGGTTATTTGAACTATCGTAGCGATGCCTGGCGATGTAGTTTTACTTTTTCTGGGTAAAAATAAGAGTAGTTTTTAATAAGTTACGCTAAACAAAGACCCAAAGCAATCCTTGTAATGTATCGTCCATAGCGGCAGCGGTTTTTCCGTCGCCGGAAAGAGTAGTTTTTCCTTGTTGCGGAGGCGGTGCGGGCGGAGCACCAGTGCCGATAAACCCAGGACCATTTTGGGTCCATGTTCCGGGTGGACCTTGAGTAAAAATCCAAGACGCACCGATATCAGCATTATTTTTTGAGTAGCTAAAGCAAAGGGTATTTCCGTCCTGGGATAAAATTGCGAAAGATTCAAGAAAAGGACCAACCAAGTCATAAGGAAGCTGAAGCAAAGAGCCGGCGGACCATGAAGCATTGGGGCCTAATGTGGCACTAGGCCCTAAGTTTTGGGGCGCTGAGCGATAAAAGATAACGGCATTTTTGCTTGACGAAACGGAAAAAACGTTACCGTCGGCACTAAGCGACACTTGATTGCCAAAGAATGAAGAAGGGGCAATGGCTGATGGAGCAGTAAATTTAGCCTGTTGGGTCCATTGACTCGATTGAGTCAGCGTTTTGGTAAAAATAAAAGCGGAGCCACTGCCACCTAAATCGCCAGTAGCGCCGACGGCCAAGGTATAGCCGTCGGCGGAAAAAGCGACATCCCTGCCAAAGACAGCACCAGGGTCTAGGGGGGTACCGACAATTCTGGCGACCAAGACCGGAGCGGACGTATATTGGATATTAAAGATGTAGACAGCGCCAGCGGTTCCGTCAGCCGGAGAACCAACGGCGAGTAAAGTTCCATTGCCAGACAGACTTAGGGTTTGGCCAAAATTTCCAGCGCCGATTTCGCCGGGGCCAGTGATTTTGGTACCCTGGAGAGTCCAGACGCCGGCGATATCAGCGTAAACCCAGACGGCGCCGACGTCAGTATTATCAGCAGGGCTGCCAAAAGCCAAGATTTGTCCGGAATCGGAAAGGGAAACAGAGCAGGACAGAGTTCCGACGGCGTCGGGGGGCAATGGAATTGCCTGTTGAGTGTAAAAGCCAGCAGTATTAGATAAAATTGACAAAGAACTACCGGCAGTAACCGCCGCAAGGCCAACGGCCAGTACACTGCCATCGAGGCTCAGACTTAATTGGGCTGTTGTGATCGGGCCGGGAAGAGTGTATAGATCGCCGAGCTGAGTTGCGGGGACGGTATCGGCCTCCGCAGTGACCCAGACGTCTGGGCTACGTTGGTACTGGACGAGGGCGCCGACCTGCCTAATGTCGGCGGAGAATAAGCCGTTGATGCTTTTTGAAGCAGTTGAGCGCAAGGTGGCGAGGGAAGAAACGTTTAAATCTCTGGGGACGTTTCCGAAACTCATATTTTATTTTGAAATAAAAGAAAAGAAAAAGATAAAAAAAAATTGTTGGAATAGAGATAATGAAGCCACAAACAAAAAATAAAAATTAATAAATGCTTTGCAAGTACAAGAATGCATTCGTACCGGGTATTTGGGTTAGCTATTGTGGGGCCCATATAGGGCCGTTGTTGTTAGTTTTGTGATAGCCTGGGTTTTGAAAGCATCTGTTCTGTGGACGACGCTAGTGGTATTTTTGATAGGGGTTCTGTAAGAACCAGCGGGTGTTTGCGTTGACACCACAATAAATAAAATTATATTTGGGAAAATGAATTAAGCAGCAGGATATAGTATCTATAACCAGCGCTTTATTAACTTAATCAAAAAAAAAACAAAATAATTTAAAAGCAGGGGCAAAATATTTATAAAAATAAAAATAATGTTTGGATTAGTAGCGAAGGACAAACAAGAAAGCAACTCGGCGACGACGAGTACGCTGACGAGCGGGACGGTGACTGCTGCGGTGGCGAACGTGGAGCTGATAAATTATGGGCTGCCTGGGGGAAATCGAGTAGTGAGCAAAGTAATATATGCGCCAAGGGAGTTTAAGGGGTTTACAGTTCCGGCGGTACCTGGGATAGCGTCATTGCTGTATTTCAATGTGGCACCGGGGCTGCCGAATTCTGTGAATGAAAACGACCCAAATCGATATGTGTTGCCGCAAAATGCTTCGGTGATAGGGGGACTGTTGACGAACAATGGGACGATAGTAGTAACAACGTTAAGTGATGTTGCTTTTGCAGTTTATCCCGTAGCGTATACAACAACGCTTCCGGCGAGCGGGCAATTGAGTAATATTGTGAGTGACATAACGTTGGGTAATTTGAATAGCCCTGGAGGGTTTTCAGTGGGATTTAATAACCCGGGCTATAGTAATTTAGCGGCTCTTGGGTCCGTTGGGGCAACGATTCCGACGTTATCAGTAGTTATAGCGCCGACCAAACCGTTATCGATTGCAATAAATTTGGCACCGTCCGTCGGGGGAACGCAGCCATCGATAACAAGTGGAGACTTAGCGCTTATATTAACGTATATAATAGAATAAAGGAAAAAACAATTTATTGAATATAAATTAGACGAAAATCCAGAGCAAGCCCTGGTCGGCAAGGACTTTTCCATCGCCCTATATTCTAGGATAGCCCTGGAGAGTTTGAGGTAATGTAGCACCGGTGCCAATTAGCGCAGGCCCATTCTGGGTCCATGCTCCAAACGGGCCTTGGATATAAATCCAAGCCGCGCCGACATTATTGTTATTGGATACCGTTGCGAAACGTGTTTCTGGAGAAAAAAGAACCCACGACCTTTGGCTATTTAAAACGATCGAGGATCGAGTAGTTAGCAAAGTAATATAGAAATAAAAAATAAGAAAATAAATGAAATAAAGATTTGGGATGAATTTAACGATGTTGGTAGGGATAGCGTGCGCAACCGGTATAGTAGGCGACTCGCTGCTTCAGCTTGGTGCGGCAAATGGGCTTGGGGGGCCAACCGGCTGGGGGCTCGATGAATATTTTAAGCAACATGGAAGGGCCGAGTCTATTTTCATAGCAGGGGGAATGATGGTTATTTTCTTTTTAATACTGATTTGCATTTACATTCCGTGGCAACCCCGGCCAATAACGTTTATAGTTCTGGCGATATATGGCGTATTGCTAGACCTATTGTTTAGAGAAGCGATGATTTTCAAAAGTCTAAAAGGGTACTACGAGTATTTTAACTATTTTTGGTCCGCAGTGTGGGGCGCGATTCCGATGATGATGCCACTGCTGATATACAATATTATATTTTTTTTAAAAAAAAAGTAGTGTGTTGGATTGATTTGAGGATGGAGGTAGTAAGGTAAGAATCGAAGGTTTTTTTGTCAAAATCAAGAAAAACAATGGCCGGAGCAGCGGTTGTTTCCCAAGAGTAATAATTGTTCCAAAAAAATTCGTTCTGTAAATGAAAGTCGATAAGTTTCTGAAAATCTGGGGCAAAGGTCAAATGTTCGACGATGGGCATCTTGGGGAGAAAAAAAAGGGTGTTTGTGTCGGTATCTGTCCAGATGATGTAGCGATGGTGCACGTAGCCCCGGTAGCTTGGATCAGGAGCCCCGGGGGTTCCAGAGGAACCTGTCGCGTCGACGCCCTTGGTTAGCTCGACGAGCGGCGAAGGCGTTTCGATGAAGCCGCTGCGGCAAGTCCTGGTCATTTCGTTGAAGGCCGCCAACGGGTTCCAAATGTCCTCGAGGGTGTGGCGGCTGTAGCCGAAATCAAAAAAAGAATCGGGGAAGGGAAATTTTTCAAGACAAATATTTAAAAAAAACAATTTTTTTGTAGGATCTGTGACGGTAACGGCTGGATCGGAATCGATGAGATGCGTAGCTTTTGCAAAAGGAGTAGATCCGGGACCGATTTCCAAAACAAGGCTAAATTTGTTATCGTCACATTGGCGGTAAAGATTGTTTAAAATTGATTGAATTGGGAACCAGAATTTTTTCATTTTTTAAGAAAATAAAAAAAAACATTTCAAAATTGTAAATATTTTTAGTGATAATAGCGCAGTAGTAGTAGCAGTATTAACAAGAGTCTATAAATTCCCAAGAATCAATGAGATCCGAATGCACAAAATTTTTTGGGAAAAGTTCGATTTCTTTTTCGGAAATTTCATTGTCATTTGGCATAAAAAACTGTTGAAAATTATAAATATTTTCGGAATAATGATGCGGGGCGTTCTCTGCAAAAAGCAAAGCACAGACATAAAGTTCAAATTTAGAAAAAAAATAAGACGCCGCCTTATTTGCAATGTAATGAACAATTAAAGACATTTTTTATAATATGCTTTTTTCAGCGATTCCAGAAATTTTGACAAAGTGCACAAACAAAAAAAAAGGTAAAGACATTAAAAAAATATTATGTGGGGAGATTATGTTAGTTTAATAGCGTAGGTATCTGGATCCTTACTAACTTGTCAAGGACACTATAATAAGAAAAAGGAAATGTGGAAAAAAGGAATTTTAAAAAAATTGTAATAGAAAAAGTAATAAATCAGGAATCGTAGTAGCCGCCGTGCTCTGCAGTCATATGGTCGTAGCAGTCGCCGGCCTCGTCAAAATCGCGAAAACATCCGGCAAATGCACACAGATGAGTAGCTATGCCACGGGAACCGCAAGCGACGCACTCAACGTGGTTGCAGCCGGTATTGATGACGCCGCCAGTGGAAATAGCTTTGCAAACCTCCAAAGAGCACCGGGGACAGTTAAAGACGCGATCCACGGGCGCGGGCGCGGGCGCTACTAATGTTCCTTCGGAACTCGGTGGAAGGCAGTCCAAGCAAACAAAGCCGGTAACTGTAGCAATAGCGCCATGTTCGCCACAGGCCCGTTGCGCAAAAACTTTTAGAGTGTTGCAGGTAATACACCAGGCCATAGTGTTTTGGAGGGCAATTGCAAAGGCATTTTCGGGAACAATGAGATTTTTAATGGGATGGTTAGCCGAACTCTTTTGGCAAATAGCGCGGCGGCAAAATGGACAACAAATAGCCGACATTTCTACAATGCAACCAGGCTTAGCAAAATCCCAGAGCTTGTAGACGCATCCGGTGCAGATGATGCCGGTGCAATTAGGTTTGCCAGCAATGCCGCAGATAGCAGACAGGCCCGAATGGGGATCGACTTCTTCGCAGCAAAGAGAGCAGTCTGAAATGTATTTTAAATGAAATTGCAAATAAAGAAGTAAATCGACCTTGTGAAAAATAGCGTCTCCGTTGGGCAGCGTCAGCATTTTGTTGTGAATAGTATCCATTTCACGTTTCCAATTGCTTCCGAAGGCGACGGTCCTATTTTTGTGCAGTGCCAGAGTGTCTTTGAGGCCATTTGTCAATAAAAACCGATTGAGCTCCACGGTGACCGGTAAAAATTGAATTTTATTTTCAACACAAAGGGCGCATTGGTCGAGCGTTGAGGCCGAATTGGGCATGATCCATTTGTTTAAGCAAGTACTACATTCAACCAGCGGGGCCTTTTTTTCATTAAAACAATAATAGCACTTAGCCGAGTATTTTTTTTCAATAAAAATGTCAGGACGAACAAGAGCGTAAATACCACGGCATTTTTCGCAGGTGACGTGCTTGGCCGTTCCGGATACTTCAGTAGGCTCAAAGCAACAATTACCCGGTTCACAGAAGCCGCAAATCGCCGAGCAAACGATCCTAATGGACTCTGGCCGATTGAAGCCACATCGGTTGCAACAGAATGTATTAACAGCAAGATCCAATAACAAAGGTTTTGTTGAAACGGTCACGGTAATGTTTTTTGGAAGATGAATGATGTGATTTGCGCCGGCAGCGGCCGAGAGAATGCGGTGCTCATTGAGAGTAAGAAACGCTCGGTATTTTTGCTGCAGCAGAAAGCGGACAAAATCAATAGCAAAATTTTCAGGGTACTTGTACTTTCCAAGCGAATCAGATTCAAAATTGAGCCATTTGCCGACGACAGTGCCAAGATAATTGCGGGCCCGGGAGCGCAATGAATAGTCGGCGCCAAGTGAAAGCAAAGCAATGATGGCGCTCTGACGGGCATTGGCAAGATAGCCAGGGGAAATCAAATGAGTTAACATAGAAAAAAACAGGTAATCAGGAACGGCCTGGGGAACGATAGCAAGCGAAGACGGTTGAATGCCCATTGAATTAGAAAAGTCTACGTCGACACTGATTTCCTGGAGGCCGTTGATGAACCATTTAAAATGGGATATGTTGATTTTTTCAAAAGAGCTAAATAGACTCTGCAAATTTTTAACAGGAAAAGCTATTTTTTCAACAGAAGATGGCGAATAGCAAACCAAAGATCCAGGGCAGTTTGAAAGTTCAGGCAATGCACTTAAAAATTTATCGTCAAAAATTTCAAGGCGGCCAAATGAAGCATCCATCAGTTGCCGAAGCTCGCCAGTAGTATCAATTTGCGACAATCTGTCTTTAATTAAAATAACAGAAGCATCATCACGTCGTAAAATGACAGACCGGTAAAGCTCTGCTGTAATGCGATTGCAAAAAATGTCAAGGGCGCCAGCAAGTCCACGGCGATTAAGCTGATCGTTGAAAAAGGCAATGCACTTACAAAAATAGTCTGGGCTTGTTGTGACATTTCTTCGAATATCTTGAAATCGAATAGACAAAAAATTAGTTTTTGAAAGCATTAGCTCCTGAACAGTTGTTGTAACAGTTGCAATAATTTTTGTTTTTAAACAAGGAATAACAGAGCCGAACGGGGTGTAGGTCTTGTCGTAGCCGCGGGGGTTGTTTTGATAATTTGTGTTTTCTATAAACGATAGCACAATGCAGTTAGTAGCGTTGATTTGAGCAGCAACAGTAGCAAGATCCCAATTCCAGCCTTTAGCTTGAAAAAAATCGTATTCCCTTTTGGAGTTATAGTCTAAAAATACAGCGTTGGGAAGATGGGAAAATGAATCCGTGAAATGAATTACCAGGGTGTTGTCGTCAAGAAGTTGATTTTCAAGCAGATACATAAAAGCAGTCAGCTGTGCCTCGTCATTATCATCGTTGCTTTGGGGTTTTTTATTAAGGCCGATGAAAGTCTCCAGATTATTGGCTGATGTTGTAAAAATGCAATGAGTAACAACCGGGTCAATTTGCAATGATTTGCAAGCATAATCTGAATAAAAACAAAGAGAGAATTGAACGTCTTTAAAAAAAAGGTCGAGAAAACATTGTAGTTCTTGGATAACGGGCAACAAAGCCTCAAGGAAATAGGTCATCGATGCCGTCTTGTCAATAAGGATTAATACTTTCATCTTATCAGCAACAACAGAGTAAAAAAAATGAATATATCTTAAAAAAAGTCAAAATTTATACTTATTTTTTTATTATCATTTGTCATTTTTTTTGCAAAAAAAACAAACACAACAAACACAACAAACACAACGTAATTTTTTAAAATTACTATAAATAATACAACAAAAACACAAACAATTAATGAAGGTACCAAGAGAAGCCACGAAAAAAAAAATTAAGCTTTGTACTTTTTTAAAATGTCCAAAAGGTGCACGGGCAGGTTCTGATTTTTGCTTTGCACATGGAGGAGGACGTCGGTGCCAGGGCTTTTTAGAGGATGGTAAAGCATGTTTAAAAAGTGCAGCTGGAGCAACTGATTTTTGCAAGTCTCATGGCGGTGGCAAGCGGTGCCAGGGCTTTTTAGAGGATGGTAAAGCATGTTTAAAAAGTGCACAAGGAGGTACTGATTTTTGCTCCGCACATGGCGGCGGCAAGCGGTGCCAGGGCTTTACAGAGGATGGTAAAGCATGTCCAAAAAGTGCACAAGGAGCTACTGACTTTTGCTTTGCACATGGAGGAGGACGTCGGTGCCAGGGCTTTACAGAGGATGGTATTGCATGTCAAAAAGGTGCGAAAAGAGCTACAGATTTTTGCTTTAGTCATGGCGGCGGCAAGCGGTGCCAGGGCTTTATAGAGGATGGTAAAGCATGTCCAAAAAGTGCACAAGGAGCTACTGACTTTTGCAAGTCTCATGGCGGCGGCAAGCGGTGCCAGGGCTTTACAGAGGATGGTAAAGCATGTCCAAAAAGTGCGATAGGAGCTACTGATTTTTGCTCCGCACATGGCGGCGGCAAGCGGTGCCAGGGCTTTACAGAGAATGGTAAATCATGTCCAAAAGGTGCACGGGCAGGTTCTGATTTTTGCAAGTCTCATGGCGGTGGCAAGCGGTGCCAGGGCTTTACAGAAGATGGTAAAGCATGTTTAAAAAGTGCAGCGGGAGCTACTGACTTTTGCAAGTCTCATGGCGGTGGCAAGCGGTGCCAGGGCTTTTTAGAGGATGGTAAAGCATGTCCAAGCAGTGCACAGGGAGCTACTGATTTTTGCAAAGCACATGGCGGCGGAAAGCGTTGTCCAAACTGTATTGACTGGATAGACAGTCGCTGTGGAAAAAAAATTTTTAATGGCTACTGTGCGACTTGCTACTATCGATTGTTTCCAAACACTACAAGGCCCGTATTTCGAAATTACAAGACCAAGGAGTTTGCAGTGCTCCGCCACCTCGAGCATTGTTTTCCTAAACATCATATCGTAAATGATCAGCAAATTAGTGGCGGTTGCTCTAAGAAAAAACCAGACTTTTTCTTTGAATTGTTAACACACGTTATCATGGTTGAAGTCGATGAAAATGGACACATATCATATGATCAAAGCTGCGAGAACAAGAGAATGATGGAGCTTTCCGAGGACATAGCGCATCGGCCGCTTGTATTCATTCGATTTAATCCCGATAAAACAAGTACAGGGCCTGGTTGTTGGGGCTATGACGAAATCGGACGGGCTGTTGTCAAAAAAAAGCGGGCAATTGAGTGGCAAGAGCGGCTTGCAGCGCTGACGGCGGCAATAAATTTTTGGTTAACAACAATACCGGATAAAACTGTTGAATTAATAAAATTGTATTACTAAATAATTTTTTGTGTTATTGCGTTTGTACTTACATTTCATTTAATAACACTAGGAATTTTATAAAAATTAATAAAAATGTCTACATTTTTTGTCAAAACAGTGCTGGGAGCGTCACATCGAATTACACTGGATCCAACTGAGGTAGATCCAGTGACTGTTTGTGAAGAAATACAGAAGCAATTGCCAGAATCTTATAGCAATAATAATTTTCGAGTTATCTGCGAAGGCAAAGATTTAAAGACGTTTGATAATTTTCCAAACGGCGTTGGCAAGTATTTTTCAAGATTAGCCAATATATATGTGCTAGGATCGATGGAAGGGCCCGATAGCAACAATTCTACTGTACCAACAAAAAAAGAAAAAGTAAAACTAAAATTGCTAACGCGGCTCCAAAAATTTGAAGCAAAAGGATATAATTTATCAAAAAAATTTACGATTGACTCTCAACAAGAAGAAATACTGCATGAGCTTGCACTGCTGCATGTGCTAAAAGATATGCGAGACGCTAGCGACCCCGACTGCGAAATGCTACCTGTAAGACAGTGCATTTCGCACGGATGCGGAAACTTTTTGGCTCCGGAAGAAGATTTGCGGTGTAAGATATGCGACAATTAATAATTAATAATTTTTAATAAAAAAAATGGTTAATAAAAAATGAAAAAAAAAGAAATTATATTTTTTGGAGTCTTGGTTGTAATAGTAGTAGTAATTATTGCAGTAGCTTTTTATATACCAATGAGCAAAAGCGATGGCGATAATAATAGCAGCTACGGCCAGCCACAGCCGCAGCCGCAGCCGCAACCGCAGCCGCAGCCGCAGCCGCAGCCACAGCCGCAGCCGCAGCCACAGCCGCAACCGCAGCCGCAGCCGCAGCCAATGATTGATCCAGTAACAATGAGTGACCCCAACTTTGATTTTAGTAATTTTAAGATAAAGCAAGAAATGAAATTGAATAAAATAATGTATTACAGTGATGAATTTCAATATGGAAATATGAGTAATTGCGGAACCAACAGTTTTAATACTAAGTATGAGGTAATATTTTTTGAGAGTACGCCAACGGATTGGAAAGTAATAGTAGCAGTGAGGCAATATACAGCGGGAAAATTAAGTGGAGTACAGTATTTCGAATCCAAGCCAGTGCTAACCGATGTGTCGTGCATGGTGAGCGATACATTTGTAGAAAAGTACTATAAGTTATGCGATACGATGGTGGATGACTGTGTAACGCAAGCAGATAAAGCAAAAGTAGGATATGAAGGAACAACGTGCCCAGGAGAATTTTATGTGGACATAAATGAGTATACGTTGGTAAACAAAATAGGCAATATAGATAGTCGAGGATGTGTGCCAAAGAATTTTAAAATAAAAAAAACACAAGACGTAGTAACATTTAGCAACAATAGTGAAGATGGTGATGGAAAGGAATATATAACCAAAAAAATAATTAAAAAAGATTAATAGCAATAACCAAGCTTATATTGTGAAACATTTTTTACGACCGACACGCAATTTTTGAGTAAAAGCCCATTGCTATGAATTGTCATGCCAGATGGTTGGTATATATAATGTGTAGGTTCAGAGTAAGTTTTTGGTATTGCACAGCAATAAATTTTTTATTTTATTATTTTAAAGTAGCGAAATTTAGGGTTTTATTACCCTAATTTTATTTTAATTATCCAATAAGCCAATTAGTGCCGTTACTAAAAACCGGCACGGTATTAGTACTGGCGCCAGCAACGGTTGCGCCAAAGTTACCAGAAGCAGCGACTGTGGAGTCGGTCACAAAATACTGGCGACCCACGCTTGTGGCCGCGGGCGGCAAATCAGTAGCAATAACAACATTTTGAAAATAAATGGCGTCGCCATTGACGTAGTAATTATCTGAAACATTAATGGCGCCGACTCCAACCCGGGGGGGGGGGCGTTGACGCCAAGCGGGTCGATTGTAGAAAGGTCAGCTACGGAATGGCCAACGGAAGAACTTGAAAAAGAACAATCTTTTGGAACTCTCCCAAAACTCATTTTTTTTTTATTAAAATATTAATTTGAGTTTTTTTTTAAAACAATTAGACAAGCAGCACAAGCACAAGCGATGGCAGAGCTGACAAGGCGATTTTTACAAGGACGCAACAATTTGGAATTCTACTTCCGAGAAAGCCTTGTGAGCGAGCAGCCCGATGCGATTGATCTAGTGCACATTCCGACAGGACTTGTTTGCCTGTATGATGACGAAACGCGGTCGGTTAACCTGAGCACGTGGTATGAAGAAGCCGCGGGACCGGCCGTCGCACCCTGTGCCCCGATGGCGGCCTGAGCCAACGAAAAAAAATAAATTTAAACAAAGACAAAAACAAAGCCTTGATGTCAAAATCTCTAAGGACGTTGCCAAAACTCATAATTTATAAAAAATTAAGTGTTATTTTAGGTTGAAGGACAAAAAAAAGAATTCTTCGTTAAAATTTCGGAAAAAAAACCTAATTGCATGGTGATGAAAAAAAAATAAAAAAAACAATAAACATAAAAAAAGCAAAAAAGAAAAAGAAAATGGCGTATAGTTTTGGAAAAGTGCCAAAAGATTTATCAGCATCAAATATCAATTCAGGAAGAATTGTTACTGGCGATTTAGCATCAAATATTACCAAATTTACTGAATTGCCAGTTGGCACTGCAAGTAATGTTGTTTATATTGACCCACTAACTGGTGTTCTTTCGCGAGATTCGCCTGGAGGTGCAACTGGTTCCACTGGAGGCACCGGAGCAACAGGAGCGACGGGCGCCACCGGCCCCACGGGTCAAGGAACAGCAGTTAATACCGGCGCAACTGGCCCCCCGGGTTCCGTAGGAACTACAGGCGCCACGGGCGCCACGGGCGCCACCGGAGCCACGAGTGCCACAGGCGCCACTGGAGCCACTGGTGCCACTGGAGGCACCGGAGCCACCGGCGCCACGGGTGTCACGGGCGCAACTGGGGCAACCGGCGCCACCGGCGCAACTGGTGCCACTGGCGCCACTGGTGCCACTGGAGGCACCGGAGCGACCGGCGCCACGGGTCCCATTGGCATTACTGGAGGAGTTAATTGGGCAGATTATTTGTACTGGAATAGCACCAACAGTGTCTGGGCAGTAGGCAGTACACAAGTGACTATTGGAAGCGGAGCAGGACAGGGGGGACAATCACCAAATTCGGTTGCAATTGGTGTTCAATGTGGTCAAACAAACCAAGGAGCAAAATCGGTTGCAATTGGCTGGGAAGCCGGATTATTTTCACAAAATAGTAGCAGTGTTGCAATTGGCAACTTAGCTGGCTCCACACTACAAGGATCTGGTGCGGTGGCAATCGGACAGTTAGCGGGCTTACAATCGCAAGGAAATAACTCCATTGCGATTGGCGCAGGGAGTGGGCAACAAAGTCAAGGGACCAATAGTATAGCAATTGGCAATGCGGCCGGAGTACAGTCACAAGGATCAAATGCGGTTGCAGTTGGCTATAATGCTGGTCAGACAAACCAGGGAGCAAATGCGGTTGCAATTGGCTGGGAAGCCGGATTATATTCACAAAATAGTAGCAGTGTTGCAATTGGCAACTTGGCCGGCTGTACACTACAAGGATCTGGTGCGGTGGCAATCGGACAGTTTGCGGGCATAAATTCACAAGGAAACAACTCCATTTCGATTGGCGTATCGAGCGGCTTTTCAAATCAAGGGGCCAATTGTATAGCAATTGGCAATTCGGCCGGAGCACAGTCGCAAGGGGCCAATTCAATAACAATTGGATATAATTCCGGACGAACATCTCTGCCATCTGGGGCTATTCAACTCAATGCAAGCGGATCAGATTTAACAACGCCGGCAGCCAATGCAGGGTTTTATGTTATACCTGTAAGAAATCCTGCGCCTCCAACCACTGCGCTGTACTATAATGCCAGTACAAACGAAATTACATATGGAACAAGTAGTGCGACGACAAAAAATACTATTATGCCACTTGACGAAAATACCGGAGTTGTTTACGGATTGCAGCCACGCAGTTTCCTGTACAACAGTGATCCGGCGAGCGGAAGACATATAGGCTACATTGCGGAGGAGGCAGCGATGCTCCACGAGCGCTTTGCGGGCTACAATGCGCCCGGGGGCCCTCCGGTTGGTATAGATTATAATTGCATCACGGTTTTCCTGTTGGAAGAGGTGCGAAAGCTACGCGACGCGAACGAGAACCTGCGAGAGCAAATAGAAAAATTGAAAGAACGGCTGGGCTAGTGCGCTTAAACGAGCGTAAAAGTAAAAAAAAAGTTAAAATATCAATTTAATTAATAAATATGGCAGAAAAAAAATTAGGGGATATTTTTAAGCATTATGGAACGGACAAGGAAATTAATGGGTATACACCGTACTACGAAAGGATATTTGAAGCGATGCGGCACCGGAA